>Ga0210391_10000335_pt1 | contig 53150 bp, 46 predicted proteins | sample IncBWC12OmetaG_FD_160573 | JGI IMG/M metagenome (GOLD analysis project Ga0210391, IMG submission 160573) | Forest soil microbial communities from Barre Woods Harvard Forest LTER site, Petersham, Massachusetts, United States - Inc-BW-C-12-O ...
GACCACCTGGCCGCGATTTGCGCCAAGCGCACGGCGAATCCAGGTTTGCCGCACGCGTTGGTGTACCCAGTAGCCCGATGAGGCGGCAATACCATTGGCAGCGACCCCGATGACCGCAACCAGAATCGCCGCCAACAATCCCAATGCGGCGCGATCTGCCGTAAAGACCCGGTCCCGCAATGTTTTGTATGCCTGCACATCCCAGACTGCGGAACCCTGGGTGCGGCGATTCAAGACTTCCCGAATCGCCTTGCTGGCAAGATCCGTCGAGCCGTGCCAATCGTCACGCATCCGGATGCCCAAGGCCGGCGCCATGACCAATGCGGGTTTGCTCGGCAGGAACACCGAATCCTGGTCCTCATTGCCACCGTGGTATCCGGGCCGCGCGAGGCTGGACAGGACGCCGACGACGGTTGCCTGCGTGCCGTCGAAATAGACGGTGTTGCCGACGGCAGCTTTCCCCTTGAAAAGCTTCTGCGCCAGCGAATCGGTCAACACCAGCAGGTGCATGCGACTCATCTCCGGAAACTGGTTGGCCGGCAGGATCTCATCGGGTGAAAACCACCGGCCGCCGCTCAGCGACAGTCCCAACGTCGCGGGCGTCCACTGGTCGCCGGTATAGATCGCGACCTGGATAAAATGGCCCGCAGTTCCCGGTTCTGTCGATACATCGCCTAGCCACCTATCACCGCCGGTCAGGGGAGCCTGGCCAATCATGCTGACGGACTGCACACCGGGTTGGCCCGCGGCAAGACTGCGTAAGGCATCGTAAGTCGCGCCGTCAAGGCTTGCGCTTATGGCTCCAACGTTCGCCGGCGTCGCGATGATCAATCCGGCCTCCCGTATGCCACTCGGGGTCTGCAGCGCCGTGACTCGCGCGCTCGCCAGCGACAGCGCATTGCTCAGAATGGCCAGCGTGACCGCAAATTCCAGGATCAGGACGGCGACAATGACTTTGTGCCGGCTCAGCGCGCGCAACAATAATCCGAATTCCATCGCCGCTAGGACACCTTGATGATGACGCCGATGTTGGTGCGAGCCGCGCGCCACGCCGGCAGCAGGCCGGCGAGCACGCCGCTGACCACCGCCAAAGACACCGTGGTGGCCAGCAGCGCGCCGCTCATGCCGACCACCTGGGACAGATAGGTAGGCGAGTGCCGGATGACCGTCAGACTCAATTCGGCAAGGGCGATTCCCAGAATCCCGCTTCCGACCCCAAGCATTCCGGACTCGACCAGGAATTGAACCAGAATGTCGTTTCGAGACGCGCCCAAGGATCGGCGGACCCCGATCTCGGCGGAGCGACGCAGGAATTTACCCAGGAGCGTGCCGGTTGCACTCAGCACGCAAAGCCATAGAAAGAGGAAGCCCATTACCGTGTAGGCACGGATGTCACCGGGAACCACGTGGGCGTCATCGAGTGCCTGGAGTACATTGGGCAGGGAGCTGGCGGCGGACGGCATGGCATGACCCTCTTTTTTCACCTGTGCGAGAGTCTTCGCCACGAACGCTTCCAGCCGCTGGTGTCCCTGCGGTGAGAATAGTTCGGTCCAAACGGTGATCCAACTGCAGTGCGGACCCAGGAGAGCCGCATAGTGGCCACCTTGGATGCTTTTGCCCGCCTCGTTACCACAGTTCCAGGCTACGAACGCCTGCGAATCCATGTCGCGGATCGACCTCAACGGAACATACACATTGTCGGATGAGCTATAGGCACCAAAGGTCAGGTCATAGAAGCGTGGAATAGGGTGCCAATCGTCCGTCACGCCGACGACTCGAACGGACACTCCGCCAAAATTCACCAGCTTGCCGAGCGCGGGTCCTGAGCCAAACAGCTCACGGGCGATCGCTTTGCTCAATACCGCAACGTGATCGCCGGTCGCGTCGGCGTCGGCGTTCCACGCGGCTCCCTGCCGGAATGGCACATTGAACAAGGAGAAGAAAGACGCCGAAGTGAAAACCACTTGAGGCCCTTGGCGCTTGGGGCCACCGGGAACGCTGATTGAGGCCGCAAAACCTTGTGCCATGATGGCGCCGCGCTCAGGTGGTCGCAGCTGTTCGAGCAAGTCCTGCGCCTCCGCCAATGAGTACAGATATGATTGCTTGTCGTTCCCGGGACTATTGCCCGAAATCGTGGGTCGAAACAGTCGCGTGCTCTTTTCCGGAATGGGGTCGCCCGACAGTACGTGAAGGATACTGAATACGGTCATGCTTGCCGCAATGCCGACTCCAAGCGTTAACATGATCGAAATCGTCAAAAACCGGTCACGGCGAAAACTGCGCAGTGCCAGGAGCAGAAAGTAGCGCAGGTCGGCGAGTGACGATGAGCGGCTGACTGCTGAGGAGGGACTTGCCATGGCGTCCGCAGCTTAGCCGAGTTGAAATTGAGGTTGGCCCTCACTTGTGCTGCGAGGCAACATGAGTTTTCGCGTGTTGGTTTTCGGCGGCACCGGGCAAGTGGGGTCGGCACTGGTGCGGGCCTTACTCGCTGCAAGCGCCTGCACGGAAGTCGCGATGGTCAATCGCCGCACGATTCCTCATGCTGCAGATTCGCGCCTGCGTCAGGTGATCATGGACACCAGTGCGGAAAATTTTCCCGCCGAGATGGCCGAAGTTGCGAAGACCTGCAACGCGCAGGGTGACCCACTGTACGCCGCATCCTGTATCGGCATTGGTAAAGGCAGCCAGCAATGGAGCGATGCGGACATCAGGAAGCTGGAAGTTGGCCTGGTCGGCGCGTTCGCGCAGGCGTGCCTTGCGGCGGGAATCGAACGGTTCGGGTTGCTCTCGGCCGCTGGGAGTGGCGCTACGAGCTGGATTCGTTATGCCCGCATCATGGGTGAAAAAGAAGACGCGGTGCGCGGGCTCGGATTTAAACGTTTGGCCATTCTCCGCCCCGGAATTATTTCGGGTAACGCGCACACGCCAGGAATTGTTGCTTTGCTGGGGCGTCTCATTCCAGGATCGTTCGGGACGATCGATCAGGACGATATCGGTCGGGCCTTCGTCGGTGAATTTCTCCACGGCCGAGACGGCACGACGATCTTGGATAATGCCGCGATGAGGCAGCGATCGCGGGCGCTTTAGGCACCCTTATCAGCCACCGGTTGCCGGCGAGTCGATCGGCGTACAATTGGTTCGTCCCGACATCACGCAATCCTGAAGTTTTCCCGTGCTGCCCAGCACGTGTACCAGGAGCAGTCCGCCCACTATCAGCAAGATCGTCACGATGAGCCCTGCGACCGCAGCGCGACGCCGATCGGGGAACTGCGGCATCCCGGAATTCGGATCTTCGCCGGGAACAAAATGCAGCGTTGGAGCGCCAAGTAACTCGGCGATAATGCATGTACAGGAAATCAGTCTGCTGTTCACCGGATAATTTCTAATCTGTACTTGACATAGGTGTACGGCCTGGACCGGTCGGCTCGTAACACTCTACGCCGAATGTTGGCTGTAAGTCTGTGATGGTATCTTGGGCGCCACAGGGCATTTTTGGGAACTTCGCCCGTTTCGTATGGCCCCACACAGTACCCGCGGAATCTCCTTCCGCAGAATCGAGCGAAGACTCAAAGACTGGCTCATTTCCAGGCTCTCGGCTTTGCTGAAGTCGCGGCGCCAACCCACTTCGCCCGATTGGGCATCTGGTCCCCATCGAGTCCTGGTACTGCGCTACGATCGAATTGGAGACATGATCCTCTCCACTGGCATCGTCAAGGCAATTGCACTTGCGCAGCCGACTGTCGTCATTGACATCCTCGCCTCGGTCCAGAATTCCGTTGTGCTCGACGGGAATCCCTATATCAGCAATATCTTGACCATAGACCGGCGGCGCCCCTGGACTTGGTTTGCGCTTGTCAGCCGGATACGTCGCACCCGCTACGATGCGGTCATTGATGTCATGGTGATGGCGGCATCCCTCACCACCATGCTGGCCATGTGGATCAGCGGTTCCGGGCACCGAATTGGTCTCGGTGATCGGGGTAACGAAGCGGCCTTCACGCTTCCGGTGGCTCGACTCCCGAATGCGGTTCACTATGTTGACCACTCCGCGGCGTTGCTTGCCGCCTTTGGTGTGGACCCACTAATACTCAAAGGATCGCAAGCGCGGCGCACAGACGGCGACCCTGACCCATCGCGCCGTGCGCGAATCGAGGGGATGCGCAGTGGCGGCTGGGGGATCTGGCGTCCCGAGATCTATCTGACTTCGACTGAGATTGCCTGCGCGGAGGCCCACTGGCGCCGCGTCGGCTCGGATGTGGTCCCCACCGGGCGGCCTGGCTGCCGACTTGTGGTCAACGTTTCTGCTGGAAGCGCCTGGCGATACTGGCCGCTTGCGTCGTTCGTTGAGGTCCTGACGGCGATCAAAGAGATGTATCGGGGATTGCAATGCCTGATCATCGGTGCCCCCCATGACGCCGGCCGCATGGAGGACATTGGTCGAGCCTCTGGAGTGCCAGTCGCCCACACGGCGCGCACGAGAGAGATGATGGCAATCGTTGCCACTGGCGATGTCGTATTCACCGCTGACACGGCGGTCACACACGTCGCTTCGGCTTTCGACAAGGCCGCCCTGGTCATGTTCGCCCGTGGCAAAGCTGAACTTTGGGGACCCTATGACACTCCCGGTGGAGTCGTCTGCACCCCAGCCGGATCGTTGGACTCCTTGGATGCCGCGTCGGTACTCGCGGCGCTGGCTGAGGTGGTCGAGATCGCAACGCCGATCCGACCGAGCGAACTGCCGATGAGGGCGGCGGCACTCGGGCGCTAACCCTCTGGTTCTGAGAGGCTTAAGCTCGCAGCTGTCAGCGGCTGGATCAGGAATTCGAATATGAGACGCCTCGCGCGATTAATGAGACTGGCTACGGGTCTCACGGTAATGCTCTGCACGCTCGCCGCGGGTGCGACGCCACCCTCATGCTCAGAGGCGGTAACGGTGTGTGCGCACGGCGGCGCAGGCAGCCTGGAGCTGATTCAGAACCATCAGCCTGTGGGTATTCTGATCGATGCAAACGCGGATTCCGCCGTGCGCAATGTGGCGGACAGCTTCGCTGCCGATTTGCAGCGGGTCAGTGGGCAAATCCCGCACCGCATCGCAGAGCCCGGCCAGGCACACGGGGATCTCGTCATTATCGGGGTCCTAGGGCAAAGTCCGGTGATCGATGGGTTGGCGGCCCAAGGAAAAATCAAGGCAGGGGACATTGCCGGGCAGTGGGAGGCGTACCGCCAGATTGTCGTGGACCATCCTTTCGCGAACGTGGCGCGCGCGTTGGTGATTGTCGGTTCGGACCGGCGGGGCGCCGTATACGGAACCTATGATCTTTCCGAGAAGATTGGCGTCTCGCCCTGGTACTGGTTTGCCGACGTCCCGGTCCGGCAGCAGGCGAACGTCTTCGTCACGGCAGGCTCGCGGCGCGATCAGCCCAAGGTCAAGTATCGCGGCTTCTTCATCAACGACGAAGATCCCGATTTCAGCAGTTGGGCGAAGGAGCATTTCGGCGGCATCAATTCGCGCATGTACCAGCACGTTTTCGAGCTCGAACTGCGCCTCAAGGGTAACTATCTGTGGCCGGCAATGTGGGCTCCCAAGGCATTCAACGACGACGATCCGCAGAACAAGGTGCTGGCGGATGCGATGGGCATTGTCATGGGTACCTCGCATCAGGAGCCGATGACGCGTGCCCAGGATGAATGGCACCGCCATACCGACCAGGGCATCACGGGAGGCAAGTGGGATTACACGACCAATGCCCAAAACCTGCGCGCCTTCTGGCGGGGCGGCATCGAGCGGATGATGTCCAAGGGTGGCGGCCAGGCCTACGACACCCTGGTCACGATAGGCATGCGCGGCGATGGCGATGAGCCGATGACCGAAGGCACCGCCACGCAGCTTCTCGAAACCATCGTTGCCGATCAGCGCAAGATCATCGCCGACGTCACCGGCAAACCGGCCGATCAGACGCCGCAGATGTGGGCCCTGTACAAGGAAGTCCAGGACTATTACGACCACGGCATGAAAGTGCCTGATGATGTCACGCTATTGTTCTCGGACGACAATTGGGGCCAGATCCGGCGACTTCCGGCGCCCGGTAGCGAGCGCAAGGGTGGCTACGGGATCTACTACCATTTCGATTACGTGGGCGCGCCCCGCAACTACAAATGGATCAACACCAACCAGATTGAAAAAACCTGGCAGCAGATGGACCTTGCCTATGCGAGCGGCGCTCGGAGTTTATGGATCGTCAACGTGGGCGACATCAAGCCGATGGAATTCCCGATCAGCTTCTTTCTGAAGCAGGCGTGGAATCCGGAAAGCATGACGCTGGATGCACTGGGGCGTTTTCCCGAAAAATGGGCTCGTGAGACCTTCGGGCCGGCCCAGGCGCCCCAGATTGCGGACCTGATCACCCGCTACAGCCAGCTTGCGGCGCGGCGCAAACCTGAACTCATTGATGCGGGCAGTTTTCAGCTGGGTGCGGCAACTTCGGGCGCGCTGCATGGTGGCGAGTTTGGTGAGATGGTCGCCGAGTGGCAGGTGCTGGAGCAGCAGATGCTAAAGGTGAAGGCCACTCTGCCGGCGGAGCAGCGCGATGCCTATTTCCAGCTGGTGGAGCATCCCATCCTCGCGCTCTCCAATCTCTATCAGCTCTATTACGCCGTCGCCTGGAACCGGCGGCTGGCTGCCGTGAATGATCCCCGCGCCAACGTCTTTGCCGACCGGGCCGAGGCCGCATTCCGGCGTGATCAGGAGATTACCGATGCCTATCACGCGCTCAATGGCGGCAAGTGGGATGGCATGATGCTGCAAACGCACATCGGCTACACCACCTGGCAACAGCCGAGCCGGCAGGTGATGCCTGAGGTGAAACGGATCGCGACGCAGGAAACGCCAAGCCAGGTCATATTCTCCGGCATCCACGCAGCATCCGCGTCAGCGGGCCAAGACGATGTCATTGCAATCGAGGCGCCGCACTTCACGAGAGCCGTGAACGGTGCTGACCTGACATGGCGCGTTATCCCACATCTGGGTCGCACACTCGGTGCCGTCACCGCTTTTCCGCAGGACCATGCGCCGACCAATGAACAGGATGGCGTGCGTCTCGAATATGACTTCACCCTGAGCAAGCCAGGGGATCTCGCCGTACAGCTGATCATGGTGCCGACGCTCGATACCACGGGAAAAGGCGCGCTTCGAACCGGCATCTCCATAGACGGCGGGACCCTGCAGGTCCTGACCGACCGGCTGACGCCCGCTCCAACCGCAACCACCACACAGGAGCAGCGAGACTGGAACAAGGCGGTGGAAGACAACGCCCGCGTATTGGAGGCCCACTTCCCGAATATCGGGTCCGGGCGGCACGTCATCAAGGTGTGGCGCCTCGATGGCAATTGCGTGCTTCAGAAGCTGGTGTTGAGCACCGGCGCTATCCCGTCATCGTACTTGGGCCCGGCCGAATCGAAGGGATCGCGTTGAAATAAGGAGGCTCGGCGATGGCCTGCGGCACATCGCCGACGTCTCATTGGAATGCGCTACTTGGTGCCGACATTCAGAAACGGAATGGGGGCATTTGCGTAGATCGCCTCGGGCAACTTGCCATCCCATTTCTCAGCCTTGGTCTGCTCGACCGTGATACGCCGCAGCTCCAATACCCCGGCATTTTGCGCCAGCGCCTGGCTTTGTACCTTGATGGCATTCGCCTCGGCGGTTGCGTTCGTGAGCCGCGCGTAGGCATCGCCGTCCGCCGTGGCCTTGACGGCGTTGGCCTCGGCTTCGGCGACCGCGACTTTCTGTTTCTGCTCGGCCTCAACGGTCTTGAGCTTGTTTTCCGCCGCAAGCCGCAACTGCTCCTGCGTCACCTTGTCGTTGATGGCCGCCATATAGGTGGGCGAAAACGCGAATCCCGTCATGTCGATGTTGATCACACGTGCGCCATATTTCGCAAGCTTCTGGGTCAGCGCGTCGTAGATGTCGGCCGAGACCTTGGGACGCTGGGAGATCAAATCCGGCGCGTCATACCTTGCCGTCACTGATTTGAAAATCTCATGCGTAGCAGTATCCACGTACGAGGACAGATCGCCGTCGTGTGAATACTGCTCGAACACCTCCGAGACCTTGTCGGGCTGGATGGCGTACCGCACTGTCAGGCTCGTCGTGACAGGTTGGGTGTCGGAAGTGGCCCCTTCCGCATTCGTCACATTCGCCGTTTCCGCCCGGATGGAAAAGATCGAGAGCTTCTCCCACGGTGGCAGAACCGTCAGTCCCTCGGCTTCGATTCCCACAATGGCACCGAACCGGGTAACCACGCCGCGCGATCCGGTCGGCACGCTATAGAACGGCCAAATGATGACCAGGACAATAATTGCGAGAACCGCGATGCCGCCCCACTTGATGAGCTTCTGCACGTTCCAGGCTTCCATACCTACTCCCCTATGTTTACTTGAACCGATGGGAATGCATTATCGGCCAAACGCGCTCGATGGACGTGTTCTTGCGGGCGACCGCATCCATGCCATCGCTGGCTTGTTGTGCGCTGCGATGCCCACGGCAACGGGCGCCACGCGCAAGCAAACCCTATAATGCTCGGGCGCTCCGGGTGAAGCCCGCAGTCCCAAAGAAACAAAATCCGGGCGTGGCGCGCGCGCCGAATGAGAAGAAGACGGGGGGAAATTCCATGAGGACATGGCTACTGGCCTTGGTTGTCTGCGTCGGCGTGCTGAGCGGGGCGCATACGGTTTCAGCCGAGCCTGTCTGGCGAACGGCCGTGACGCCCAACTATCGCGTGTTCTCGCAATTGAGCGACCGGGACACCAGCGAATGGATGCGCGGTTTCGACCAGTTTATCTTCTCAACATCGGATGTTCTGCACCTGAATCTGCATGCAGCGCCGCCGCTCACCGTGGTCATCTTTGCCCACGACTCGGACTACGAGCCCTACAAGCCGGCACGTCCGAATGGGCATGTCGCCAATGTCGCCGGTCAGTTCGTCCGGCGCTCGTCATGGGGCATGATCTGCATGGCCCACGACGCCGACAGCCAGCAATTGCACGCTATACTTCAGCACGAAGCGACTCACTGGCTGATGAGCAGCGATCCGTCGCCCCAGCCCGCCTGGTTCGCCGAGGGCATCGCCGAGATGTTCTCGACGTTTGAACTCGGAGTCGACACCGTCAACTGGGCCAAACCCATCAATGCGCATCTGGATCTGCTGCGCGAGCGCGGCACACTGCCCTTGGCGCCGTTTCTCGCCGAGCCCAGCGCCATATTCGATCAGGACAACCGGCAGGAAATCTTCTATGCCCAGGCATGGGCATTCACCGACTTCCTGATGCTCGCCAATAAGGCTGCGCGCCGACCCCAACTGGTCCAGTTCCTCAATGTCTTCCGCACGAAATCCGGCGAGGAGGCCGTGAAGGAGGTATTCGGAACAGATCTGACCGGCATCCAGAAGGAGTTGGCAATCTACGTCGATCAGCGCAGCTTCCCTTACTTTACCTTCCCCAAGAAGCCGGCAGGGCCGCCACCGGCACTCACCGCAGCCGCCCCCGTCCAGGTTGAAGCATCGCTGGGGTTTCTGGCTCTCGGCGCGTCACTGTCGCAGTTGGCACGCCAACATGCGGAGAAAGCGATCGCCATCGATGATAGCGACCCGGGCGGCCACGCCGTGCTCGCGTACCTGGAACTGGATAATCGTGACATGACCAAAGCTGCGATCCATGCCGAGGCGGCACTGCAAAGGGGATCGAAGGACAGCGAACTGTTCCTGATAGCTGGGGATTCCTACATGGGTGGGCAAAATGCCGACAAACCCAACGCCACTGCCACCGCTGTGCAGTATTTCGAGAATTCCATCAATGTCAATCCACGAAGTCTCGAGGCCTTCGATCGTCTGGCTGCAGCACTGATAAATCTAAGCACTCCCCGCGACGAGGATGGGAAATTCATGGATCTCGGCCTGAAAGTGTTTCCGACGGATGACTGGCTCCGCGTCAGCAAAGCGTCGATGGATTACCGGCTCGGGCAACAGACCGCGGCCATGACCGCGCTCGACGGCGTGCTGCAACCTGGAAACCACCTTGACGGCCCTCAGGAGCTTTATGCAACGGGTCTGAGGCGGCACTGGCTCATTGGTGCCATGAACGTGGAAATTCGCGCTGCCATGGACAAGAAGGACATTGGTGCGACACGAGCCCTGATTGCCCACTATCACGAGGCCCTTAGCGACGACTCGGCGACCCAGGATTATCTTAATCGTCTCACCAAGCAACTTGATGACGCCGAGAACCACAAAGGCAAACAGAGGGCCAATTGAGCCCGGTGGCAGCCAGGCAGCTCCGCGCCAACTCCAACAACGCCCCAAGGGTCACTCGGTCTCGCTCAGGCGCATGGGGATTGGCGATAACTCCCGCGTGATCGTTGGAACCTTCTCAGAGGCACAGCGGCGTTACCTGGAGTTTCACCGCGAAATTGTTCTGCGCGATGCAAGGCCTCTCGAAGTATTTCAATACTCGACTCCCCGATGCGATCCTGGCCATCACGGGATTGAAGTTCCCGAAGAAATTCACTTCCCACGATCTGCGTCGAACCGTTGCAACTCGGCTGGCCGAGAGCCTGGGCGATGAGGGCGATAAGCTCGTCAGACGCGTGCTCGAACATTCCGATGGCAGCGTGACGGCAATCTACAATCGGTATGGGTACGTGAGAGAAATGCGGCGCGCGCTGGAGCAATGGGGGAACGACCTGACATCGACACACGCGCCGGCCCAGTCGCCAGTAGCTGCGGCCTTGCGCGACGTCGGTTTGATCGGAGCGCGCGCTGCTCTAGCCTAACGTGGCGGGGTTAAGACGACGGTCAGGTGATATATGTATAAAAATCAAATAGTTATAATGAAAGATACCCACGAATACCGAGATATCCTCTATATAAGGTCTATTTAAATAGACTTTAAGACACTTTAGGCCTATTTTATGAGGCCTTATGAAGACTACGAAAAGCAAATCCGTCCTCCCACTACGATTACGCCAGGCTATCGCCAAGCTTGGTGCCGACGTCGCCATCGCACGGCGCAAGCGCTCCTTGACCGTTGGAATGATGGCGGAGCGCATCGGCGCTCACAAAAACACGTACCTGAAAATCGAGAAGGGCGACCCAACGGTTGCCTTCGGAATTTACGCCATGACTCTCTTCGTTCTGGGATTGTCCGAGGGTCTTACCGCCCTAGCCGATCCTGGCCGGGACGACACCGGTCTTTTGCTCGACGCCGACCACCTGCCGAAACGGGTCCGCGCGCGTAAGGAACCTCAATCCTTATGAAGCGCACAATCGGTGTCTATCTCGGCGAAGCCGGCCGTCGCGTAGGTACGCTGCGCTTTGACAGCCAGGGCGCTCGCCAGAGTGCGGCCTTTGAATATGACCGCGAATGGCTCACCGCCTCGGATCGCTTCGCACTCGAACCCAATCTGCCTTTAGTGGCAGGCCCACAATTTCACAAGCCTCCCAGCCGCGAGGCATCAATTTTTCATGGCGCAATCGCTGATACCGAACCGGATGGGTGGGCGCGTCGGGTCATCCTCCGGGACCACGCCAAGCGCCGCGCAACGGCGCGCGAAGCAGGACAGGCGCAGATCCACCAACCACTCACCCCTATCGACTTTCTCCTGGCGGTCGATGATGTCAATCGTGTCGGAGCGCTGCGGTTTCAGAATGAGGAAGGGGTGTTCCAGCGTGCTCAAGAGGAGGGCCGCAGATCCGCCCCGCCGTTGATCGAGCTGTCGATGCTGATGTCGGCCAGTCGAGCGGTCGAGACCAATACGGAAACAGTTGAGGATCTGGCGTACCTACGAGGCCGAGGAACCTCGCTGGGCGGGCTGCGACCCAAATGTTCCGTCATCGACGAAGAGGGTACCCTCAACATTGGTAAGTTCCCAAGCGTTGATGACGAGCGCGCCGTCACCAAGGGCGAGGTGCTGGCCATGCAACTCGCCAAGGCTGCGGGCATCAATGCGACGCCGGCGCGACTCATTGACAGCGATGGCATCCCGGTGACTCTCATTCGTCGATTCGATCGTCCCGCCGGGGGCCGACTCATGTACGTCTCCGCGGCAACTTTGCTCGGCGTGGACGTTGGCGAGCCTACCGAACATACCTATACCGAAATCGTCGACGCTATCCGTCAGCATGGAGCGGACGCCCAGGCGGATATCGAGGAGCTCTGGCGCCGAATTGCCTACTCTATCCTCATCAACAACGTTGATGATCATCTGCATAATCATGGCTTTCTGCATGTCACAAGGGACCAATGGCGCTTATCGCCGGCATTCGACATCAATCCTTTCCCGGATCGTCAGCGTGAGTTGAAAACCTGGATCTCCGAGGATGCAGGCCCCGCAGCCTCGATCGATGCGCTGATGGCAGTCGCGCCCTATTTCAAACTTGATAAGAAAGCTGCAAGCCAAATCCTTGCGGAGGTCGAAAGGACCGTGTCAACCTGGCGCGTGCGTGGCCGTGAGCTTGGAATGCGCCCAGAAGAACTCGAGCAATTCGCCGACGCTTTTGAGCATAGTGAACGCGGGGTGGCGCAGGCAATCGTGCGGGAGAAGAGGGATTAGAAGGCCCGTTAACAATCTCGGGCCTACTCATCGTTTCCGTACCTGCTTCGTAATTGCTGAACATGCTCCACGTCGGTCGTCTTGGTAATTGCAAGGCGGGCTGTCTCTAGGCGTCCAACACAAAACTGAACCCGATTGGCGGACATGACCTCCATCGTATGGCGCTCAACGTAAGCCAGGAACTCCGCCAATGTAAACACGCCATCGGGGATAGTGGTTTTGAACTCTGCATCTCCAGTGAAGACCACAATCGGCTGAATGGCATCCGGAGGCAGAAAGTCTAGAAGCTCTTGAATCGCGCATACATGCCCGTAGTTCTGGCGTAGAGGATTCTGGAATTTGAACCTTGCCCGATATAGCACCTGTGTCCAAAATCGGTCATTTTGGCCAGCAAAGATCCAACCCTTGTAATCTTTGGTCTCAATCACGAATACCCCATAGCGAGAGACCAGGACATGATCAATTTGCGTGGTTTCATTCTTGAGGCGAAGAGTTACATGATTTAGCAGGTGGTAGTTCGGCGGGACAAACCGACTCTTCAGCGCGCGGGACACCCTTGCCTCACTTCGATTCTGAAAGATGCGGGTGCGCTGTCGGCCAAGGGCAAAGCCGATGACCAATGCCACGAGTACGGCGATAACCGCAGTAACATCCAATGTGGCTAACGCCAAAGTCGAGCGGCGCACCGAGCCAATACGACGGGCTGTTTATCCATGGCGTGCCCGCCCAAACGATTGTCATTCTCACTGATGATCAAGCTGTGCTCCGCTACCGCGGAAGTTCATGTCGTAGAACTGCCGAACAAGAGTGTCGCAAGAGGCCTTGTCCGCTTCGCACAGCACTTTCATTGAGATGTTGGAGCCGCTGCCGGCTGCCGTCACCATGCGTTTCACGACAGATGGATACGAAGGATCCGTCTTTGGCGCGAACGACCAGACCGTCATATGCGGCCGATCAGTAATGATGGTCCAACCTCGCACGGTTGAAAAGGACGCATCTTTCATGAGTTTTAGCGATGCCAGTGCTTCGGCGACAGTTTTATAGCCCACGTCTGAATTATTGGATTCGGGGAGTGATCCAGGCGGCAAGTCATCCGCAATCTCTGGCGCAACACAATGCAGCCGCTGCTTGATTTCTGGAAGTTGAGTGCTTGGGATTGCCTTGAGCTGTTCTGCCGTTACGTACCCCGTCTCCTCCCTGGTGATTCGAAAGTTTCCGCCCACCGGGCGAAACCACATGAGGTAGCCGCAATGAATGGGAATGTTCTTGAACTCGTTGCCGAAGTCTGCCGCCACATATAACCCGGGCTCCGGAGCTTCTGCTGGGTTGTCATAGACCGTGATTTTCACGATGGAGATCCGAACCGGCTCGCCAGCGGCCAGATGGAAGGCCTTTTTTTCGCTTTTCCACGACGCCTCGTCCACTCCCATGGCGGCGGCAGATACCTGGGCATACGCCTCATCGAGCCGTCCTGCGGCGATGAGTCGAAGGTATGCCTCAGACTTGTGCCCAACTTCCTCTTGCACCTGGCGGGATTCCTCTGTTGTATGAAGCGTCGGGCGACGTTCGCCGATTTCCGCCCGTGCACCCGCCACGCAGGAGACTTCCTGAACAAAGCGATAGAGGTCCGGCTCACTGGAGGTTGCGCCGCCGCCAATCCTCTCTTTTGCGTCGAAGCGGTACTTTCCCGGCACCGGGGTAAGGTCCTTGCAGATCGAGGCGGCGGAAATGGCTATGAGCGCCTGCGCCTCCGTCTCAGTTAGCGGAGTTGGGTTAGTCAGAACGAACTCGTAACTGTTTTGCTCGAGTTGTCGTGCCGACACGTTTGCCGCTGATGCGAGTGGCGTCGCAAGTGTTCCAACGATTAGCGCTAATGCAATTGTTAGGGCCGCCGCGTGATGCCTATGTTGAATGGCGCGCCGCAACATGGCGACCGGCAAATTATTCATGGCGCGTCCGCTCGAACGAAATGGTGGCACCCCAGTCGGGGAGGCAGTCTGGCACTGGATACCAGCGTACCGACATATCAGGTTGTGTCCAGAGGCACGGGCATCCGCTGAAATCGCCTCTGCGATCCTGTTCGCGCCTTGCTCGCTCGCAAGTCCGACGGGGATTCGGCAGTAGTTATGGATTTCCAGCATCTTGGCGATTGCCCCGTCGGGTGTGAACCAAACATTGGCCATCAGGCAGCGAACGACGCACTCAATTAGGTGTCCATCCCGACACATGTGGCGGATTCCCGACAGAGGAGATCGCGGCAATTCGCTTGCCCCATGGCGCTCGCAGTCAGCGAGAAGCACACCCGAAATGGACGGCCTGGCAAAGGACAGTCGGTGGATGTTGGGCGGGAGCGGAGCTGACTGGAACTTCCGGGGCGCCATTACCGAGGGGCTTGTTAGGTGCAGTGCAGGACTGCCTGACGCCTTCCTATACATGCCAGCCCAAGCCGGCCGCTGGATATCGCCAATGGTATTTGGCGAAAGCTGAATCTTGTTCAGGGCAAAGCTCGTGTCAGCTGGGTACGCTGCCGTGGCGGCTGGAGCCAACCTGGCGGGTGAGAACTTCGGCAGCGCCGGCCTCGGCGACCACTGACCCGCTCGATATACCGGGCAGCTGGCTCAATAGGCACGTGGTCAAGCCCTCCCCGCAAGGACAGCGCTGTCCACCCCGTTCGATTCGTCGCATGGCTTTGGTTGGGACGGCGCGCCGAAATTGTGAGGTTTGCGGTCGTTTTGGTAGCAAATGCAGGATAGGCGGCTGGCCGCTGTTGTCACACACTGCAATTCATGTCAGCCGACGCTTTCATTCAGGTACGGGTCACTTCCGAGATCAAGGCGCGCCTCCGAGCGCTTGCCGAGCGGGACGGAATGGCGGAGTCGGCCCTCGTCCGTCAGTTACTGGTCAGCATGCTCCGAGTCCAACCGCCGGCCACGCGTGTGACAGTGGCAGATGCCGAGCCCGCCCTGAGAGACGCACGGCTCTACGTACGCCTGCGTTTGGACGACCAGAAGCTGCTGAAGGCCCGCGCCAGGGTGCGAGGGATACCGACGGCGACCTACGTGTCACTGCTGGTTCGCGCTCACCTTCATCGGGTGGCTCCGGTTCCGGAGGTCGAGCTTGGGGCGGTCAGGGAGGTCATTGCCGAGCTGCGAGCGATTCGGCGGACCCTGAATACAATTGCTCGAACGATAAATAGCCAGGGAGTGAGTGCCCATCCCGGCCAACGTGACCTGTTGCGGTTCATGAAGGTTGGAGACGTTTTGCTGGATCGAGTCAAGGCGTTGTACCTCGACAACATCAAAAGATGGGAGACCGGCGATGACGAAGCATCTCATTCAGCTTGAGGGCAAGCCGCTTTTCGATATTGCCAGCTACGCGCGTCCGGGATCGTCGCGGCGGGATCGCCTAACGCCCGAGGAAATCGAACAGGTCACCCTGACGGTTCAGCGGGCTCCGGAAGTCATGGTCAAGGTCCTGACACGAGGCGGTCAGGACCTCAAGGCCATCCGGCGACACCTTATGTACCTGAATCGTGGAGGCGAACTGGATCTCGAAACGGATGATGGTGAGCGGTTGAAGGGGGAGGGTGTCGAATCTGACCTACTGCCAGATTGGGACCTGCAGCTGGAAGAGGACCGTCGCCGAAGTAGCTTGGGCCCTCGGGAAGACCGGCGGCCACCCAAAATGGTGCACAAGCTTCTGTTCTCCATGCCTCCGGGTACTCCACCTAGGAAGGTCTTGGAGGCCGTCAAGAATTTTGCGCGAGAGGAATTCGGACTCAAGCATCGATATGTGATGGTCTTGCACACGGACGAGCCGCATCCCCACGTGCACATGATCCTTAAGGCGACGAGTGAGCAAGGGCGGAGGCTCAACATCCGAAAGGCGACGCTGCGACAGTGGAGATCTGCGTTCCGTCGGGGTGCAGGCAAATGCGACGTCACGCCGTGTCCGAGGGGAGACTAGCCCAAGGAAATCGGATGGGATATACCGCGCGAATCTGCGCGGCGAGTCGACTCATGTGCATGAGCGCGTCCATGGCGCGGCCCGCGACCTGTCGCGCGGCGACTCGCAGGTCGAACAGGGAAAGGCGAAGATACTGCAGATCCGCAATTACACTCTACGCGCCTGGTGGGCGATCAGCGAGAACCTGATGCGTGACGACCAGTCGGATCTAGCTGCTCAAGTAAGACAATTCGCTAAGCGGATGCCGCCCTCCATGACCGAGCGGGAATGGTTGACCGCCCGGGTTATCGACGGCACCCAGCCTCCGCGAACTCGAGGGGGGCCGAGTCGCTGACCCGGGCAGCTCTTGCAAGGCAAACAGCCGCTCGCACGTCTATATGAGATGTCGGCGCTTGAAGCAGACCTCAATCCGTCACGTCTGAGTCAGTCTTGTCTCGGTCCGCAAGCCTTTTCGCCATTTCGGCTATGTAGCCGTGAATCGCTGCATCCAGGTCCTCCATCGTGCCTTTATCCGCCAGGCCCTTCGCCATCGCTTCGCCGCAACCTGCCATCAGCTCGGCATGAAGCTCAGGCTGTTCCAGCATTCTTCGTAGCGGCTTGAGTCGCGGATAGGTGATCGACATGAAGTAGTAGGCGAGGCCGGCGATTGTGAGTGCCTCCTCCTCTCCCACAACCTCATTCGGCGAGACGAATTTTCCATCCTTGAAGTCCACATACATGGAGGCATTCTTGGCCCTATTGAGGAATCCATGAATCTCTCGCTGACTGTTCTTGAACGCCTCAGCCGCGGCTTTGCTGTCGTTGGCTTTGTGCGCCGCCACCTCGGCTTCCGACGCCGCGGACATATAGGCATTGGAGAAATTCTTCGCCTTGTGATCCCGAAAGGCTCTTGTAAGCCTGTCAAGATCCACGGGATGGCCCAAAGTCAGAGCCGTTGCCGCCGCGCCAACCATGTCGACCTTGGCGCATTCCTCCATCGCGATCTGATACAGAAACAGGCATCGAGAGAAGTGCTTATGCTCCCGCAGGAGCGAGGCCTCTTGGAAGAGCTGCTCGGCGTTGGCAAAACAGACCTCGGCCCCACGAACCAGTTCTGTGTGGAGTTGCTTGTCCTGATCGCTCAGCGCGACAGGACCTGAGAAGAGCTTTCGAAGCTCCTCCCGGCGCGCCTTGAGATCCGGCTTGTCTTCAGTCATGACGCCCCATCCTTGGAAGCCCAATGCGACGGTTTGGGAAGCCCCCGGTCCTGCAAAGAGAGCCGGGCGCTGTTCGCGCCCGGCTCCTGCCTGACATCGCCTAGAAGGGCAGGTCCTCGAGATCGGTCAGCTTGTTCGGATCAATCGCGTAGTGTTGGGCCAACGCGCTCACAAACGCCGGAAGTCGGCCGTATACCTTCTTTCGAGTCTCGAACTTGGTTTCGATCAGAGGCTTGGCCTCACGCTCGAGCGTGTCGGCGTCCCAGAACCACGGGCCGCCGGGCGCATCAACATCAACATACCCCTGCCATCGATTGACCTCCTAGAGCAGGCGCACTTTGCCGTGGGCGTCCTCATCCAGAACGATGGCGTCCTCCAGGATCTTCCCATCGGCCGTACCCCCGTACTCCAGGGACGCTGTCACATGCTGTTCGTCATCGGGCAACAAGAGCTTGCCCAAAGGATATCGGAAGGGTGGCGTCAGCTGGAGACTCACCAGATAGCTCTCCAGGGCCTTGATGTCCCGGGAGACCTGATTGCGAGCCTCATCCGCCCCTTCGAGGGAATCGCGGGCCTTATCGAGCGCAGCTTGAAGTTCCGGCGATGAAAACGCCGGGCGTTGAACGGTGTTCACTTATGGATGCTCCTAAACCATCGGTGAAGGCGTCAGCCTTCTTCGGGTTTGTCCCAATCAAGGGAAACGGAGGCCACTCAAGGCGCAGATAGTCTCGATGATCGGTGATTTGCTGTCAACGCGCTTGAAGAAGCTCTGGGTCGGACCCAAGGTCTAGCGGGCGCAGGCCCAGCACCCATGCCGAGCAACAAGAAGCATCACTTCGTCCCGCGGTTCTACCTCCGCCGGTTCTCGGCCGATGGGGTGAGCATCAATCTGTACAACATTGCGAGCGGCCGCAGCATTTTTCGCGCCAATCTCAAGAACCAGGCTTACCGGGACTACTTTTACGGCAAAGAGCTGGAAATCGAGCACGCCATCGCAGGGCTTGAAGCGGAGGCTGCAGGCGTCCTGCGCAAGATCGACGAGTACCAGTCACTTCCGCCGCCGTTCTCACCGGACCATGTCACGTTGGTCACTCATCTCGTCATGCAACAGGCCCGAACGGCGCACGAAGCCGAAGCCCTGAATGAGATCAACAACGCCATGATGCAGCGAATCATGGGACCGACCATGGCGGCGGAGGGGATCGATCTCACGAAGTTCAAGGTCAATCTGGCCGAGCCCGCGGCCTTTGCCGTGGCGATCGCCTCGCGTATCGCCCCGCTCGCCCTGGATCTGCACTACAAATTGCTCATCGACCAGACCGGGGAAGGATTCGTCACGTCCGACAATCCGGTCGTCGCGTGCAATCCGCTGCTGTCGTTCCGAACCTTCGGCAGCAACTGCGGAGTGGCATCCAAAGGTCTGCAACTCTACCTTCCCATCGATCCCCAAAAACTGATCCTGTTCTATGACGGCGAGGTGTACCGCGTGGGAGCCAACGACAGCATCGTCGTGAATGTCACGAACCCGGCGGATGTCCACGCGCTCAATACGCTGCAGATGGTGGGCGCGAGCGATAACATCTATTTCCGCGGCGAACAGCTGGACGTGGCAGCACTGCACCGCAAGGCGAAGCCGTACCTGCGCACACGCAAGGCTCGATTCCGGGTGGTGAACGAAACGAACACGCCCTCGGAGCGGAGCGAAATCCTCGCCTCCTCGCGCGAGGATGTACGAACGAATCTCTCGCTCACGTTTATGTCGCTGCGCACCGCGATGAAGAAGTGGCGCGAGAAGGCCCGGCGACAGCGACTGCAGCCGGCGGCCGAGGTGCGAAATCCTCCCCTGGTGGAGGCGTTCCGCGAATTTGAGCAGGAGGTGAAGGATGGACAAAGTCAGCCCACGGATTTCCTGCAGGGGATGATCGACGCCTACGCACGCCGCTGCGAGGACATTGCCGATTCGAGCCAGCCCAACCCCTAACGGGGTCTCCCTTAGGCTTTGTCCTCTTTCGTCAGGTCCTCGAAGTCATAAAGAATCTCAGTCGTGCGCAGTTGATCGGCGATTTTCGCAAGCTCCTCGGCGAGACTGCGAATGAGTACCACCGGGTAGTCGCGCGCCTTGGCCGCCAGAACGATCCAGTACGAGCCGTCGAAGGGGTTTTGGTCAAAGTGGCCGTGAGCGAGATTGTTGCGATCGGTATTGAGGGAACGAAGCCTCACGACAGGAATTGCCGATAAGCTGCCAGATGGCGCAGCGCTTGCCAGGATCTCAAGTGTTGATAGGCGCTGCGCGAAGGGTCCGATTGCCGCCGTCGACGCCAGTTCGGTGCGGCCACGGTGCGACAGTTCGGATCGGATCACCTGGCTGAGTCGATAGTCGACTTCATTGAACGCCAGGATGAATTGGCCCAAAGCGGCCTCATAGTCCGTCCGGATGGCAGGATCCGCAAAGGGTATGTCGTCGTCCTCGGTGTCCATGAGCTGTCATCGTATGCGCAGGCGCGCGGGCAATCCCTACTTTGGAAGAAGGTCCGCAAAGTGTTGGTATACCCCATCGATTGAAGCCTTATATCGCGCGCCATCCGGCTGAGCTTGGATGTATGCGATGCTTGTCTGGTATGCCTTATCAAGTCGCTCCTGTGGAGCCGGATGCGTCGCAGAGCCGCGTTGAGGCGGCAGCACTTTCTCGAGTACGGCTTGCGTTGAGGTCACCATGAACGCGCAAATGAAGCTGATCGGTGAGAACTTATACTGCGCCTCGTCACGGTTCATGATGTCCATCGCGCAAGCGTCAGCGTTTTCCTCCAGCTGCACCAAGGCAGCCTCTTGTGCCGCTGCGGAGCTCATTTTCGCGATTTGCAGCCGCCTGTCGGGATCACCGTTATGTACGTGACAGAACTCGTGGAAGATTACGAAGTAAAAGGATGTTAGGACGAAGTTCTCGATTTCTCCATTTGCTTTCGGCACATTCAGATACTTTTGAACGTCCGTGGGCTCCCCCACGAGCTGTTGGACGAGCTGCGGGAATTGAATGGAGGGGGTGGCCTTGTTCAGGTTCTGAGCGAGAACATATCGCATGAGGGCGGTATGCAATTCCAGCGTGCCAAGCTTTGGATGGTCCTGCGCCAAGTACTGACCCAGCACCAAGCTCTGAGATTCACCGCCGAGCAGCGTCATGAAGAAGGAGTCGAACACCACCAAGGGTGGTTTGCGTCGGTACGTTACGACATCCAACACGCGATCGTCGCAGATTTCATATTGGGCATCGCGAATGCCGTCAAAAAACTCCTGCGATATGATCTTCTGCGTCAGCAACTCACGGGGCTTGCTGACGAAGACTTCATTGATGATTGCATCCAGATCGGCATCGGAATTGCGCGGTCCGATGCAAGGGCTCGGCGCAATGCCCTTTGCGGGGACTCTTCCAGCCCCCGCAATCGCCGCGCCCGAGAGCAAACTGGCAGTCAGGCCTATAAATAGGGAAAGGGAGGCGAGCCAAACCCTAGTGCGCCACATTCACGGGCTCCCCACGATCTCTTTAGCCAACGCGTCCGCCGCATTCACTTGCGCCGCCAGATCCTCTTGTGCCGCAGCGACGTGTTGTTTCAGGACCTCTTCGCGGCCCCCGGAGGCGCCGTTGCCACTTTGGACTTCGGCCAACTGTTGCTTTGCCTTCGATAGCGTGTCGGCCTTGTCAACCGCAGTCTGAGTAGCGCCTTCGTACTCTTTGATCTTCTGTTCGAGTTGAATCGCGGCATCCACGCGCGACTTGTAGTCCGCATACTCTTTGGGGCAGGCCTGTGCCACCGCAGCCTTGGGGTTTTGATTGAGGCATCGTTCCAGGAGCTTGCATTGCGTATCGCAGGCTTTCAGAGCGAGCAAATCCGTCGGGTGCAGCTCCGAGAGCTTGTCGATGTAGGTCTTGGAGGCGCTGCCGCCAAATTTCACGGCGACCTCCTGGAGATTCTTTCCGGAGGCCGTCAGCGAGGACTGCACCGCCTCCTCGTATCCGCGCACATCGTCGGAGCAGATGGCCGGCGCGGGTTTCCACACGTGTTTCTGCAAGAACAGGCCGACGCCGAATACGATGACAATGAGAACCGCCACCGGGAAAAAGTACTTCTTCATCACAAGCTCTCCCTGCGGAGCACTGGAAGGCGTGCCGTCGTAAATGGCGTCGTGAGATTCTTGTGAACGCCCATCCGACCCCTCTCCGTCCTGAGCCCGTCCGTTGCTCGCTTCTGACGCCTTTTACTCTAACACCGGACTGTGCAATCCAATTGCACGTGCAGCAGGTCGCCAATTCGATTGAACCGATGGATCGCGCTGCAGCAACTTTTGGGTACGGCCAAAGCGCTCGACCCTACGAGGCGCGCGAGCCGACGCCTGGGGAGCATGAGCGCCGGGTATGACAGTCTACTGTTCGCAGGTTCATTTCTATCTCAGTCAAGGGATGCGGTATCGATCTAAAATACTCGCGACAGAGACGCAGGGAGCATTCGATGGCACAAGTCACGATCTACCAGTTCCAGGTCTACGACATTCAAAGTGATGAGATCGTCAAGTCGAAGCGCTGTGGGACGGCAAAGGCAATCCGCGAGATTGTCGGCGGCGAGATACTGGAGGACACCGCGGTTGAGGTCGAAGAGTCGGTGGTACGGTCAGATATTCCGGGCCTCACCGCGATCAACTTTGATCCTCACGCACGCACGGGCTTTCAGACCGCCGTGAAGCGCTAACACGGGTGAATACGCCGGCGCCAGGACATCGCCTACCGCCTACGGGCACGGTCCTGCGACTGCCGCCGCTGGTCCGTCGCTTCATTGAGGACCGCTACCTGGCTGGAACGGCAGACGCCGAGGCGCAATATCTGAATGCGGCAGGGGACGAGGACAGCCTGACGGGCGCTCTGGGCGCCCTTGTTTCAACCTCAGGTCCTGTGGGCTTCTCTGGTGACGCAACGGGAGAGATCGTTGTACAGATCTCTTATCGCAAGGTCCGGGGAAGAGGACCTCATGCGCCCGAGAAGCGGTTCGGGACAGACGGAATCTTCCAATTGCAGGTTACACAGCAAGGTCAGACCATTTTCAGAAAGGGATTGCCGTTTCAGGCCAAGAAGAACTGGAAAGGCAGGGATCGCCATCTTGCCGCTCAGGCCCAGGACATGAAACGGCGTGTCGGGGGCGGGATCGTGATCGACTACACGGCCAAAGGCTACACGGCGTGCGCAATCGAGCCGGTGATCGATGCGGGCGGCAGCCGAAAGCGGGTCGCCGATGCGGGACAGATTGGGGCGCTCGGTCAAGTGCTGGCTCATCGCTTTCTCGACTGTGAGGTAGGAATCCAGGGTTTGTACTACGACGATCAGAACGAGGCCTTCATGAACCTATGGAGCGAGGCCGACATGAACATCATTGACACGAGCGTTACGCTCATGGAACGCCGTGAAGACCCAGTACACGAGCAGGGATAAGGACGCCTTGAAGGATCTATCGACTAAAGCGGCTGTCGCCGCCGCGAGCGCACCCGCAAAAAGCACGGGTCGAGCCAGGGAAGGATCCCTAGAGATGCAGCACCTCGTGCTCCTCGGCGCCGGATTCAGCCGCAATTGGGGAGGCTGGGTCGCCTCCGAGGCATTCGAGTACCTTCTTGGATGTCCGGAGATCATCGCAGATCCGCAACTGCGCCAGCTGTTGTGGACCCACCAGCTCAGTGGCGGCTTTGAGAGCGCATTGGCCGAATTGCAGAGCCCCGGCACTTCCTACGCGAGGCACCCTTGGTCCGAGTCGCAGCTGCTCGCGCTGCAGGGAGCTATCGGTCGCATGTTCACGGATATGAACCGTGCGTTTCTGGATCTTACGGATATGGAATTTCAGCGCCAGGACAGCCAGCGCCTGATTCGAACATTCCTCACACGATTTGATGCGATCTTCACGCTGAATCAGGACATCTTGTTGGAGCAGTTCTACCTGGTCGACAACATCGCTCGCACTGCCGTTCGTCCTTACGTCCCGGGAATGCGTTGGACACCGAACACCGAACCCATGTATTCAGCGTCTCTTGCCCGAGCGACGTGGACACCGCGAGCGGCAAGCGAATTCAAGCTGCAAGCCAATTCCCAACCCTTCTTCAAGCTGCACGGCTCTTCGGAATGGTTTTCGGACGACGGCAATCGAGTTCTGATCATGGGCGGAGCGAAGCAGCAGGAGATCGGCCGCAGTTCAATTTTGAACTGGTATGCCCAGCAGTTCGAGGCAGCGCTCACGCAGCCGAACTGTCGACTCATGGTGATTGGCTACGGCTTCGCAGATCAACATATCAACGAGGCGATCGAGAAGGCGGTGACCAGCGGACTTAAGTTGTTCGTGATTGACCCTGCTGGTGCGGAACTCGCGTTCAAGCTCAACAAGACGCGCCAACGTGGGCAATTCATCGGTCCAAACAACCTTGAGGACATGCTGCGGGCCTCCTTGATTGGTGGGTCGCGGCGGCCGCTGAGCGAGATCTTTGGGAGCGATAGCGCAGAATTCAACAAGGTGATGAGGTTTTTCCAGTAGACCAGTACATCGTCAACGGGGTCGATCGAACCGGCGATAGATCCTTTTGTAGTGCCACTCGAGGATCAAGACGCGGGCGAACGCCGAGTGACGCAGCCATTCGCGGATTTCGTCGGCCGGAGGATTCGCATCCTCCGGGGCCTGATGGAACAGCGTGTCCCTATAGGAATATGCGATGAGCTCAAAGCGACCCGCAATCCTGTAGCGCTTTTCGACCTTCTCGCGAATTCGCTCCCACACTACCGCCTGAGGAGTGGGTGAGAGACTATCGAGCGTGACGGGTCCGGGACCTCGGCCCAACTTCTTCTCCACCCGCACGCGGTCCGCGCCACAATCGACCACCCCGATGAAGCCAGCCGGCTGCTGAAGGAGCTCGTCGATCATGAGCGTAATGCGCGCACCGCGCTCCTTGCGACTCGGGCGGTTACTGTATTCCGGCGTGATTGACGCGTGTCGGTAGCGATCGAAGAACGACTGCCGCCGATCTTCCGGAAGTGCCTTGATGCAACGCGCCCAGGCACCTGCCATTGAGTGGAAATCTCCCCAGGTCTGAGAGGACTCCTCAGAGTCCAAGGTGACGAGTTCGTAGGTAACGGACTCGCCGTTTTCGAGCTGGCAGGTGATATCCGGAGAATCGAGCTTCTGCTCGACCGTGTCCCATCGCACCGGCAGTTGGGTTAGTCGGGCAAAGAGCTTGAAGACCTCGAGCTCCTTGGCTGCCTTAGTGACATCGTGAGTTGGCACGTCCTGCACTCCGCTTTCGCAATCGAGGGATGGTACGCTCGGGATTCGATGGGGCAGAAGAGGATTCAACCGTGGCGACGGGTTTCGATCACCATCTTAGTGTGCCGACGGAGTTGCTCCGGGCGATCTCCCGTCCACGGGCGCAATAAATGGAAACCCCCGATGTTCCGCAGCCCCCGGGCGACAACCCTACGACGGACGCGGAGCCATTAAGTCCCGTCGAGATTCCGACGCTGAAGTCGCTCTTTGTCGAGCTGCGATACGGTGAAACCGTGTTGGGAAATGCAACAGCCTTCTTGGCTGCCAACGATCGGGAGTCTCACTGTGCGCTGATTACCAATCGCCACGTCGTGACCGGTCGGCATCAGGACACTGGCGAGTGCCTGCATTCGATGGGAGGGATTCCGGACAACATTGTCATTCATTTTCATAAGCAGGGGCCTCAGCTCGGGGAGTGGAAGCCGATCACCCTGCCGCTCTATCGACCCGACGGCACGCCGTATTGGATCGAGCATCCGCGTCTTGGGGCAGCTGCCGACGTGGTCGGCTTGAATCTGACCTGGGCGAACGATGTGCGGAAGCTCCCCTATTACATGAAACTAGATCTCGACCGGATGAATATGCTTGTTGGACCTGCAGAAGCCGTGAGCGTGATCGGCTTTCCGTTTGGACTGTCCTCGTCAGGCAAATACCCCGTTTGGGCAACGGGTTTTCTTGCCCAGGAATTGAGCCTCGTAACGCCCGACAATCCAGTATTTCTCATTGACTGTCGGACTCGTCCCGGACAATCCGGTTCCGCGGTGATCGCCTTCCGGCCCGGAGGTTATCGGAAGCACCATGAAGGGCGCGTATCAACGTCACTGTCTGCGCAACGGGCTTGGGAGTTCCTTGGAATCTATTCAAGCCGAGTCAATGCGGACTCGGATCTTGGCAAGGTCTGGCACGTCAGCGCGGTCGAGGCGGTTCTTGCCGCAGCTGCCGCAGATATGGCCGCGAGAACGCAATCGGTGCAAAAGACGAGTTCTCCATGACCATCGGTGACCACCGCCCTTCGATGTAGCGACCAGATTACTCGATGCGACCCCTCAGGCCCTTGAGGAAAGCCGTACGGGTGCTCGAGCTGAATGTGAGCGGTGTACCGGCTCTCGGTTCGGGCATTCCTGTGTTGCCATTTCCGGATGGTCCCTAGTGACCAGTCCGCCTAAGCTCGAAGGTACTGACTCGCGTACTCAAGGGCATTGCTCAGTAAGTGCCCTGAGACGAATTCCACGGTGCCCGCGGAAGCTCGGACCAGCATGCCGGCGAGCATGTACCGCCGGGGAGCTTCATCCGCGCGAGTCGTGCGAAGAAATACCGGGGAGCCGCTCATCCCATTCAGATCTCCTATTGTCGATCCGAGTATTTTTCCGATGTGGCGATGGGGTTCACTGGAGGGACGCAGATATTGAATGCGAACCTCGGCGGGTTGCGAAGTGATGTGGCTGGTGATCAAGTCCACTTTGGACGCCTCGGCGGCACGTGGAAATCCAATAGCAAATAGGGCTAGTGCCGCCTCATTCGCGCTCGCTGCCTGCACCTGGGCGAGAACCGAGTCGAATGAGTATATGGGCGAGATCGGGGCTGCGACGTTTCGTACGTCAAAGAGATCTTGTTCGGTTGGGGGTTTGGCGCGATACATGGCGACATCGAGGTCGCGAGCATCGCCCGGGGTCTCGAATGTCATGAACTTGTCAAACGGTAAGATCTGTGCGTCGCGAGGCCTTATGGGAATCCGTAGCGCGTTATGCTGGTTCTCAGCAATGCAGTGGGCAGCCGTGATGAGGAATATCGAGTTGTTCCATAGTGCGAGAAAGCCCGTCCCCATCATCCAATAGGGGAACTCTTCCCAATCGGATTCAAAGATCAGCTGTCTGAGGCAATCCGGGGGATTGGATATCTCCAGGGACCGTTCGGGTAGCACAAGCATCTCGGTGCGACGAGGTAGCCGGATTAAGACGCAGGGTTTCGATGGGTCGTGTGGTCTTGCGCTGTCGACCACGCCACCCGTTCCGCGAGAAAGGTGGCGAAAGGCTCAATGTTGAGGTCGATGCTCGCGCTGTCCAGCGCGCGCAAGTAACGCGCGCGATCTTCGACGCGCACGACGGTCCACGGGTAGCCACCCGAGGCGAGCATCGTATTCATCAGAAAGCGGGCCAGTCGTCCGTTGCCATCCATGTATGGATGGATGTACCCAAAGAGCCAATGTCCGAGCACCGCTCGAACCGATGGCTCGGCCTCTGCCTCGAGCAGATCAAACAGTGCCGGCATCGCGTCACGCACCGCCTCCCATCGGGGCGGGACATAACGTGATGTGCGAAGGAAGACGAAGTCGGTTCGATACCCTGCCAGCGCGCTCGCAGGAATGATTCCGGCAGCGACAGAGGGTTGGAATAACTCTCGATACCAGTCTCGATGAGCGGAGCGGACCAATGTACCCGGGTTCGCGCCCGCGATGATTTCCTGCACCGATGCTTTGACCAACTGAAACGCTTGCCAGTAGCCTCTTGCGGCCAAGGCATCACGGTTCTGGCGATCGGCCTCATTGGACTCAGGGCTCCAGTCTCCGGCACGCACGCGCTCAATCAGAGCCGGAGTGACGCGGTAGCCTTCGATCGACAACGAGTGGTAGGCATCGCTCTGATAGATCTCATCGACGAAGTGAAGATAGGCGCCGCGATCGGCAGGCAATCCCGGAGCCGGTGGGAAGGCTCGCAAAACCTGGCCTCGCATGGCGCCCCATAGGCCCTGGATCCGGCCGACAATTGGCGCAGTCGCCGGAGCAAGGTTGCCGAACTGATAATCCGCAGCGAAGGGATCAGCCTCCCGAATGACATACCCTGCTGCGGTCATCGCGGCGCGGATCTCATCGGCAATCTCGGCGCGGCCGACACGGCGAAAGGCGCCGATCAGTCGACCGGCGACGACGGAGTTGCCGCCTTCCAGGAGCCGGCGCAGAAGGCCGGACGGCTCGCGGAAGGTCGAGAGGGCGACTTGTGCCTCGATGGACTTGGCCGTGAAAAAAGCCTCAGGCACTTTGATTAGCGCGGGTTCAATCGCGAACAAGCGCAGCCCGTCTCTCACGAGTAGGTCGGTCGCGGGCGGGGGCTGGGTCTCCTTCAAATCGTATAGGGAGGTACCAAAGAGAAGAGGGGTCGAGTTGTTGGAGCCCTTAGGGCTGTAGATGATGACTTGTGGCGGAATGACGCTGTTTTCGGATTCAAGCAGCAGCGATTGCTCGGCGGATAGATGCCACTCGTTGGAGAATCGCTCCTCGCAGTAGCGGGCGCAGAACTCCCAGAAAGAAGCGAACCAGGGCGTGCTCTCTCCGGGTGCCGTGCCGGGGCTGGAGGCGATCAACCACCCGCGCACCACCTGCTGCAGGAAGCCGGCACGCAGCAGCCGCTCGCGGTGAACGCGAGTCAGTTCGTCGGATCGAAATACCCGCTTGCCTCCAGCTTGAAGCTTTTCAAGCTCCGCGAGGGACTCTGCAAGCTTTTCATGAGGGGTGGGCATTGTACGCTCTCAAGTCTTTAGTGTTGTATTATATCAAGTCTTTAGTGACGTATGTACACAAGTGTAAGACGCTGAGCAAGGACAAGTCTCAAGCGATTTGAGGGCGTATAATTGGTTGATTTTAAATAGTTTACATTCCTCATGAGCTCGTCAATTTGGCCGTAAAAGCTATCTTCGTCGGAGTAAACAAGCACCAGGACCCAGGCATCCCGGAGCTCAGTGGGGCGCGCCCCGATGCGACGGCCCTATGGGCGCTCTTCACAGATACCCTACCGGGGCTCACCGCAAGACTGCTCTTGGACGAGAGGGCCACTCACGCCGAAGCATCCGAAGCAATCATGGGTACGCTGGCCCATGCAGTTCATGAGGACGTAGTCGTCGTCACTTTTGCCGGTCACGGCTCGCCGGACGGCAATCTGGTGTTGTTCGATACGGACCCAGCGAACCTCTCTGGGACGGCGCTCTCAATGGCGGCACTCGCGGAGGCGTTCAAAGCCACCCAAGCGCGTGCGGTGCTGTGTATCCTGGATTGCTGTTTCAGCGGTCAAGCGCCTGCGCGCGTACTGGAAACCGCAGGCCGCCCGCGAAGCGCATTCGTCTTCACCGGCATCGCGGGCGAGGGGCGCATCCTTCTCGCCGCATGCGCACCAAACGAGTCCGCCTGGGAGCAGCCTGGGACCGGACACGGCCTCTTAACCTACGCAACCATTGAGGCTTGGGCGGGTGCTGCGGGCGACTCAGTGAGCTTTCCGGAGATCGCTGGCGAGATTATCCGGCTGGCCCGCGTCGAGGCCGAGCGCATCAGCGTCACACAGACCCCGGTATTCCTCGGCACCGTGCAAGGTGGACTCGTCTTTCCAGTGCTGAAGCGGGGCGATAACTACGCGGCTGCCTTTCCCGCGACCGCGATTCCGAGAATGTCCGGTTCGTTTGTGGATTTTGCGGCTCACGGGTTCCCGCCAGAGATCGTCTCGCAGTGGGCGACGGATTTCCCCCAAGGGCTCAACCCGCTGCAATTGCGAGCCGTCAACGAATTCGGTGCGCTGAACGGTCGGCCATTGCTGGCGGTCGCGCCCACGAGTTCCGGCAAAACAATGATCGGAGAGCTCGCCGGAGTTCAGGCTGTCATCGGCGGAAAGAAGGCCGCCTTTCTCCTGCCATATCGAGCGCTCGTCAATGAGAAGTATGAGGAGTTCACCGCTCGATACGGCCCGGCCGGCGTCCGTGTCGTTCGATGCAGCGGCGATGCCACGGACGGAATCGGCCCTGTTCTTACCGGACGATACGATCTTGCCTTCTTCACCTACGAGACATTCCTGAATCTCGCACTCGGTTCCGCCAGGCTCCTTGCGCAGCTCGGGCTTGTCGTCGTCGACGAAGGGCAATTCATTACCGATCCCCACCGAGGCATCACCGTGGAACTCATATTCGCGCTGCTGCTTCGGGCGCGTGAGCGCGGTATCGAGCCCCAGCTCGTGATCCTGTCAGCGGTCATCGGCAACCTCAACAGTTTCGACCGCTGGCTCAACGTTCCGCTGCTCCTTTCTCATGATCGGCCGGTGCCTCTCATCGAAGGGGTGCTGGACCGGCGCGGAACCTTTCAATTCGTGGACGCGGACAGCACAACGAAGACGGAGGCTTTCCTTCCAGCGCATCGAATCGTGCAGCGCCGTGACAAGCCCAGCTCCCAGGACGTCATAGTGCCCTTGGCGCAGCAACTGGTGGGGCAGGGTGAGAAGCTACTGATCTTTCGAAACATGCGCGGACCGGCACAAGGTTGCGCCAAGTATCTCGCCCATGAGCTGAATCTTCCTCCCGCTACTACTGTGCTCGGCGGACTGCCAACTCAGGATTTGACGGGCGCCTCGCAGGACCTTCGCGAGTGCCTGGCGGGTGGAACCGCATTCCACAACACCAACCTGTTGCGAGCGGAGAAGGAGGCAGTCGAAAAGGGCTATCGCCGCCGCGACGGCGGGATTTATGTTCTGGTGGCAACCACAACGCTTGCAGCCGGCATCAATACGCCCGCCTCCACCGTTGTGCTCGCCGAGAACGAATTCGTAGGAGAGGATGGTCGGGCGTTCACGGTTGCCGAATATAAGAACATGGCCGGGCGAGCCGGGCGGCTGGGGTACAACGAGATCGGTAAGGCGATCATCCTCGCCGATACGCCGATGGAGCGCGCGCAACTCTTTCAACACTACGTCTTGGGAGTTCCCGAGGATGTGCGCTCTTCTTTCCAGCAACGCGATCTGCCCACCTGGACTTTGAGGCTTCTCAGCCAAGTCAGGGGCGTGCGGGATACTGAAATTTCCGGACTCCTCGTGAACACCTTTGGCGGCTACTCGGCCTCGCGCGCAAATCCTCAATGGATCCAAACTGTCCAGGGCGAGATCGCGACACTGCTATCCCGAATGCTTCAGGCAGGATTGGCTGAGCGCCAAGGTGAACTCACTCACCTCACGCTCTTGGGGCGCGCCTGCGGCGCGTCCTCACTGTCATTTGAATCGAGTCTGCGACTCGTCGAGATTCTCGGCCGTATTGATGTGACGCGGTCTTCTCCAGTGCTCATTCTGGCGCTGGTGCAAGTCCTTGACGAAATGGACGCCGTGTACACGCCGCTGATGAAGAAGGGACAGTCGGAGAGCGCGCGCGCCGGCGATGTGTCGCAGCGCTACGGGCATGAGATGGCGCAAACGCTTCAGCGCTATTGCCCTGACACCTTTGCTTATTGGGCACGGTGCAAGCGGGCGGCCTTACTATATGACTGGATCGACGGGACGCCCGTGGACACGCTGGAGAAGCGCTATTCCACCACACCCTTTGCCGGTTCGATCGGATACGGCAATATCACCGGCATCGCCGACGCCACGCGTTTTTACCTGCGTTCCGCTCACCAGATTATGGCGACGTTACTGCCCGCGGAGACCGCCTTCTTGACAGGCCTTGATGAGTTGCTCCAGCGGCTCGAATTCGGTCTTCCGGCTCGAGGGCTGCCGCTGGAACGCATGACCGTCCGCCTGACTCGCGGACAGTGCCTCGCGCTACTCGGTGTTGGCGTTAGCACGGAGGCGGAACTTCACGCTCTCAGCGACGAGCGCTTAACGGATTGTGTCGGGATCTCTACAGCCACTATGTTTCGTCCTGAAATTGCGGCGAAGGCGAAAACCTGAAGCATCTACGGGGGGTTGGCTAGTGGAAAAGTGGAACCAATTTTGGAACCAATTGCACCCGAAAATGTGGAACCAACGCATCTGGATGGGATAAAAGTTTAATGAATTCATTGGTCGGGATGACAGGATTTGAACCTGCGACACCTACGTCCCGAACGTAGTGCTCTACCAGGCTGAGCTACATCCCGAATCTGGCCGCCAGGGTGGGCCTTCGGGGGCTCACACGGGGGGCGCAGTGTACTCGACGGCGCCGCGCCGGAACAAGGGCAGGGTGGCTTGGCCCGTCAGCCGGGGGGCTGGTCCCCAGAGAACTTGACCGGGGTGGCGCCGGTGACCTGCCCGATGGTCGCGGTGTCGCTGACGTAGAGCCGGACGGCCCGGTCAAAGTGCATTGGGCCCTCGACGACGGCGCCGGGACCCACGACCACGCGGGGCTTGTCGCTGTCGCTCCACCAGTGGAAGAAGCCGGTCGAGGGCTTATGGACCATGATGCCGCCCTGTACATGGGAGTTGGCCCCGATATCGATATTGCCGTTGACGGTGTTGATGCCGCCGTTGACGGTGGCTGCGGCCAGGATGATGGTGCCGTTGACGTTGGCGAGCCGACCTCCGACCTGTGACCCGGGGCGCAGCGCCAGGGTGCCGTTGACCGTGGTGACGGTCGCACTCACTTTCGCGCCCTCACCTAAGGAGATGCCGCCATTGACCGTGGTCAATGACGTGGCGGTGGCGTGATTGCCCAAACTGATATTTCCGTTGACGGTGTGGCCCTCGGTAATCTGGGCATTGTCGTCGGCGCGGATCGAGCCATTGATGGTGGTGACTTCGCCGCCCGACTTGCCGGCGCTCACATGAATGGACCCGTTGATGGCGTGACTGCCGTTGCTGTCATTGCCATGGTCCTCATCATCGCTGGCGGCGCCGGAGCCGGGTGTAGCACCGGTGTCGGCGCTGCTGTCGTGGGAGTTGACGCAACCGCCGAGTGCCAGCGTCATCAGCAGCGCCCAAGCGAGCGTCAGGGGGGCGCGAGCAGTGGTCAACATTATCTTGGCTCCTGGATCGCTCAAGTAGTGTGGGCGACGGCAAATTCTGCCAGCGCCGCAAGGCCGCGCCGATACGGTGTATCAGGCAACACCGTCAGTGCCTGCAGCGCGAGCTCCGATTCACGCTGCGCCACGCGTGATGCGTAGTCAATACCACCCGTGGATTCGATGGCGGCGACGATGGGCTCGAGCTGCGCCAATCCGCCCTGGCGGATGGCGGTGCGGATCAGCGCACGGTCCGCCTCACCGGCAGATCGCAGTGCATGAATCAGCGGCAGGGTGGGTTTGCCTTCCGCCAGGTCATCGCCGAGATTCTTGCCGCGTTCAGCTGGATTGGAGCGGAAATCGAGCACGTCATCCACCAGCTGATACGCGGTACCCAGATGCCGTCCATAGTCGGCGAGTGCCCTTTGCACTTCGGGCGGCCCTTCCGCCAGCACCGCGGCGACTTCCGCGCCCGCTTCAAACAGGCGTGCCGTCTTTCTATAGATGACTTCCAGATACCGCTGCTCGGTGGTCTCCGGATCGTGCGCATGCATGAGCTGCAGCACCTCGCCCTCGGCGATGACGTTGGTGGCATCGGCCATGATGGCGAGGACCCGCTGGCTGCCCAGGGCCGCCATCATCTGGAAGGCGCGGGAGTAGACGAAATCACCGACCAGGACGCTTGCCTGGTTGCCGAAAACCTCGTTGGCGGTATCCCTGCCGCGGCGCATGGAGGAGCCGTCCACCACATCGTCATGCAGGAGCGTTGCGGTATGGATGAACTCGATGAAGGCCGCAGCTTCAACGTGAGCTTTACTGTTGGAATTGCAGGCCCGACCGGCCAGGACTACCAGCAGCGGCCGCAACCGTTTGCCGCCCCCGGCTATGATGTGTTCGGCGATGCGGTCGACCAGCGGGACCGAACTCTTCAGCCGTGCCCGGATGACCGCGTCCACGGCGGTGAGGTCTGAGTGGACAATGGATCGGATTTCGCTGAGGGTCATGGGTGCCAGGGCTGTATAAACAGCGGCATCGTAGCTGACCGGGAGCCCATCCGAGAATGGTTCTCGTGATCCGGCCCCCGGGGGCGCCGACTGAGACGTAAGTCCCCGTGCGGGCTCGAAAACTCATCGTTTGACCCGCCCGGCCCCGGTCAGTAGAATGCGCGACCTTTCGCGTGGGCCTAAGACTTTGGGCGGGCGCGCCACTTCATTGCAGGAATTCAACATGTACGCGGTTATCGCCACAGGCGGCAAGCAGTATCGGGTCACCAAGGACGCGGTGCTGAAAGTAGAGAAGCTGGATGCCCTGCCGGGCGAGACCGTCGAATTTGCCGACGTGCGGCTGGTCGGCGAAGGCGCCGATGTGAAGATCGGCTCCCCCCGTGTCGAGGGCAGCAAGGTGCTGGCCACGGTGGTACGCCACGGCCAGGGCGACAAGGCGGTCATCGTCAAGTTTCGCCGCCGCAAGCACTACCTGCGCCAGGGCACGCACCGGCAGCTCTTCACGGAAGTGAAGGTCACCGACATCAGCGCGGTCTGATCGCGCCACTTATTCGAAGGATCTAGACATGGCACATAAAAAGGCTGGCGGCAGTACTCGCAACGGCCGCGATTCGCACTCCAAGCGCCTGGGCGTCAAGCGCTTCGGCGGTGAACTGGTTGCCGCAGGCAACATTCTGGTCCGCCAGCGCGGCACGCCGATGCGCGCCGGCCCGAACGTGGGCGTCGGCACCGACCACACCCTGTTCGCGTTGGTGACCGGCCGGGTGCAGTTCGCCCGCAAGGGCCCCGAGCAGCGGACGTTTGTCAGTGTGCTGCCCGAGGCCGCTGCCGCCTCCAATTGATCCTTTGAGGGCCGGCGTGCGGCCGCGAGTGCTGCCCTCATGAAATTCGTCGATGAAGCCCGCGTCAAAGTTCAGGCGGGCAATGGCGGCCGTGGCTGCGCCAGCTTCCGGCGCGAGAAGTTCGTGCCTTTCGGCGGGCCCGATGGCGGCGACGGTGGCCACGGCGGCAGCGTCTGGCTCAAGGCCGTTCCCGGCATCAATACCCTCGCTGATTTTCGCGTCGAGCGCACCTATCGTGCCCCGCATGGCACCGCCGGCAGCGGCAACGACTGCACGGGCGCCGCTGGAACCGACCTCTATATCCCGCTCCCTGTAGGCACCGTTGTGCGCGACGCTGACACCGGCGAGGAGCTCGGGGATCTGGCCAAGGTGGACGATCAGCTCCTGGTCGCCCGCGGCGGCAAGGGCGGCTGGGGCAACACCAAGTTCAAATCCAGCACCAATCGCACGCCGCGCCAGTTCGGCACGGGGCTGCCTGGTGAAAAGCGCCTGCTGGAACTGGAAATGAAAGTCATCGCCGATGTGGGTCTTTTGGGCCTGCCCAATGCCGGCAAGTCCACCCTGATCCGTGCCGTGTCCCATGCCCGCCCCAAGGTCGCCGATTACCCGTTCACGACCTTGTATCCGAACCTCGGTGTCGTGAGCGCCGGGGATCAGCGCAGCTTCGTGATGGCGGATATTCCGGGTCTGATCGAGGGCGCGGCGGAAGGGGCAGGATTAGGCATCCGCTTCCTCAAGCATCTGCAGCGCACGCGGGTTCTGCTGCACCTAGTGGATATCGCGCCGCTCGACCCCGATGCTGATCCGGTCAAGGGCGCGCGGGCCATCATCGCGGAGCTCAAGAAATTCAGTGCCGATCTGCTTGAGAAGCCGCGCTGGCTGATCCTGAACAAAAGCGATCTGTTGCCACCTGAGGAAGCCGAAGCCCGTGCCAAGGACATCGTGCGGCGGCTGCGCTTTAAGGGGCCGCACTTCCTGATCTCAGGCGCGACAGGTACGGGAACGCCTGAGCTGGTGCAGGCCATCATGACGTTCCTGGAACAGAGTCAGCGTCCCCCCGAGGTCGAGGACGCGGGCGAAGCGTGAGCTTCAGGCCATGGCGCGAACGCGCGCGGCGAGCCGGCTCTTGTGCCGATTGGCCTTGTTGCGATGAATGATGTTCTTGTTCACGAGCGAGTCGATCACGGGAACGGCTTGGCGGTAGCTCGTGCCGGCCACTTCCTTGTTGCCGCCCTCGACGGCTGCGGTGACCTTGCGTACCGCACTGCGCATGCGCGAACGAAGGGCCACGTTTTGTGCGCGGTGCTTCTCGGCCTGGCGAGCGGCTTTTTCCGCGGACTTGGTATTGGCCAAAGGACTCTCCAAAAGACGGGACGTGCCCGATTCAAGGGGCCGGTAGTCTGCTGATCGACCTCAACGTTGTCAACTTGGCGGGAGCCGACTTGCCTATAATTTCAACTAAATGCACCTGATTCGTGGACTTCCGCCGCTCGGCGCCCAGAAGGGCGGCCAGGCCCTCACCGTTGGCACTTATGACGGCCTGCACCTGGGACACCAGGCGCTCCTGGCGCGCTTGCGCGGCCATGCGCAGCAGCTGGGGGTGCCCACCGTCATGGTCACCTTCGAACCCATGCCCCGGGAGTACCTGACGCCGGACAATCCGCCCGTGCGGCTCACCTCGTTCCGCGAACGCTGGCGCTGCCTGGAACATCTGCAGCTGGACGCTGTGTGTGTGCTGCGGTTCGGCGCCGCCACCCGCTCCTTGAGCGCCGATGAATTCGCGGGCCTCTTGGCCGAGCGGCTGCGGCCCGCCATCGTGGTGGTGGGTCATGATTTCCGGTTTGGCCGGGGCGGCGGCGGTACCGCCGAGCAGCTCGAGGCGGCCGGGCAGCGGCTGGGCTTCGCGGTCGACATCGTGGAACCCGTGACGCTGTCCGGAGAGCGCTTAAGCAGCAGCGCCGTGCGCGAGGCGCTGGCGGCCGGGGACCTGGCGCGGGCCGAGCGGCTGCTGGGCCGTCCCTATACGATGACGGGCCGGGTAGTGCGGGGAGAGCAGCTGGGACGTAAGCTTGGCTTTCCGACGGCCAATGTGCGCTTTCCCCATCGGCGTCTGCCGCTGGCCGGCATCTATGCCGTGCGGGTCACGGTACGGGGTGCAACGGGCGCGCCGCTGAACGGCGTGGCCAGCATCGGCACGCGCCCGACGGTGGGCGGTACCGAGCCGTGGCTCGAGGCGCATGTGTTCGATTTCTCAGCCGACCTGTACGGTCGCGAGATCGCCGTCGAATGTGTGCAGTTCCTGCGCCCGGAGCTTAAGTTCGAGTCGCTGGAGGCGATGGTCGCGCAGATCCACCGGGATGCCACGCAGGCGCGAGCGCTGTTGAATATTTGAGTGAGTGTGAAGTGCCTGACTATAAGCAAACCATAAACCTGCCGCAGACCGGATTCGCCATGAAGGCGGACCTGACGCAGCGCGAACCGAAAATGCTCACCGAGTGGGAACAGTCGGATCTGCACGGCCGCATCCGCGCCGCAAGCCGCGGCCGGCCGCGTTTCTATCTGCACGATGGACCGCCGTATGCCAATGGCACCATTCACCTGGGCCATGCGCTCGATAAGATTCTGAAGGACATCATCATCAAGTCGCGGCAGCTCGACGGCTTCGATGCGCCCTATGTGCCCGGCTGGGACTGCCACGGTCTGCCCATCGAACAGCAGGTGGAAAAGAAGCACGGTCGCCCGGGCCAGAAGCTCGATGCCGCAGGCTTTCGTGCCGCCTGCCGGGCCTATGCCACAGAGCAAGTCGACCTGCAGCGCGTCGATTTCAAACGCCTGGGCGTGCTCGGGGATTGGGATCATCCCTACCTCACCATGGATCCTAAGTACGAGGCGCATCAGATCCGCGTGCTGGGTCGCGTCATCGCCAACGGACATGTGTACAAGGGTGTCAAACCCGTGCACTGGTGCTTTGACTGCCGCTCGGCGCTGGCCGAGGCGGAAGTGGAATACGAAGACCATACCTCCACGGCCATCGACGTGGCTTTCCGCATTCTCGACAACCGGGACTTCGAGAGGCGCATCGGCGCCGCGCCGGGGTCGCTCGGCGCGACGCCCACCGACATCGTCATCTGGACGACGACGCCGTGGTCGCTGCCCGCCAACCAGGCGGTGGCGCTGAATGCGGAGTTTGACTATGTGCTGGTGCGCACCGCCGAGCGCAACCTGGTGCTGGCGCTGCAGCTGGCCGAGCCGTGTCTGGCCCGCTATGGCGTGCAGACCACCGACCCGGTGGAGGCCGAGCTGCCCAAGGAGTCCTTCAAGGGCCGCGTGCTCGAACACCTGCGCGTGGCGCATCCTTTCCAACCCTACGATGTGCCGGTGATCCTGGGCGATCACGTCACGGCGGATGCGGGCACGGGCGCCGTGCATACGGCACCGGCGCATGGCCAGGAAGACTTCGCGATTGCGCGCCGTTACAACCTGGCGGTCCCCAATCCCACGGGCAACGATGGCCGCTTCCTGCCTGACACGCCGCTGGTTGGGGGCCTTAAGCTGGAAGAGGGCGGCAAGCTGATTGTCGAGACCATGCGCGCCAATGGCACGCTGATCCATGACGAGCCTTACGTTCACAGCTATCCGCACTGCTGGCGTCATCACTCCCCGGTGGTGTTCCGCACGACCCCGCAGTGGTTCATCAGCATGGATCAGAAGGGTCTGCGCACGCACGCGCTGCGCGACATCCGCAGCGTTAAGTGGACACCGGCCTGGGGCGAACAGCGCATCAGCGGCATGATCGCGGATCGGCCCGACTGGTGCATTTCGCGCCAGCGCACCTGGGGCGTGCCGCTCGCGCTCTTCGTTCACAAGAGCACCGGCGAGCTGCATCCGCGCACGCCTGAGCTGATTGAAGCGGTGGCTGAGCGTGTGGCGCGCGGGGGTATCGAGGCCTGGTTTTCGCTCGATCCGGCGGAGCTCCTGGGTGCGGAGGCCGCCGACTACGAGAAGCTCAAGGATGTGATGGATGTCTGGGCCGACTCGGGTGTGTCGTTCGATTTTATGGCCACGACCCGGCCCGGTTTCGAGATGCCCGCGGACCTCTACACCGAGGGGTCCGACCAGCATCGCGGCTGGTTCCAAAGCTCGCTTTTGATGTCCGAGGCGCTGTACGAGCGCGCGCCGTATCGCGCCGTACTCACTCACGGGTTCACCGTGGATGAGAAGGGCCGCAAGATGTCCAAGTCCTTAGGCAACGTCATCCTGCCGCAGAAGGTGGTCGGATCGTTGGGCGCCGATGTGCTGCGGCTATGGGTCGCCGCCACCGACTACGCCAATGAGATGAGCGTGTCGGATGCGCTGATCAACCGTACTGCCGATGGCTATCGGCGCATGCGCAATACTGCGCGGTTCCTGCTGGGCAACCTGCACGGCTTCGATCCGGCAAAGGACGCCGTGCATCCGGCCGAGATGGTGGCGCTGGATCGCTGGGCCGTCACGCGCACCGCGCAGCTGCAGGCCGAAATCGTCGAAGCCTACCGCGAATACGCGTTCCATCTGGTCTACCACAAGGTCCACAATTTCTGCATCGTGGACTTGAGCGCCATCTATCTGGATATCGTGCGCGACCGGCTCTACACGACGCCGGCCGGCAGTCACGCGCGCCGCTCGGCGCAGACGGCGCTCTATCACATTGCCCACGCCATGGTGCGCTGGCTCGCGCCGATACTGTCCTTCACCGCTGAGGAGTTGTGGCGCCATCTGCCCGGGGTGTCCGGCGATTCGGTGTTCCTGGCCCAGTGGCATGCGCTGCCCGAAGGCGCCGCTCACGACATCGACTGGCCGACCTTCATGAATCTCAAGCGCGATGTCTCGCGCGAACTCGAGAAGCTGCGCGAAACGCAGCAGATCGGTGCGCCGCTGGATGCCGAAGTCGACATCTACTGTGCGCCGGCGGAGTACGAGCGATTCAATGCGCTGGGTGCGGAGCTGCGCTTTCTGTTGATCACGTCCGAGGCGGCGGTACATAAAGTGTCGACCGCGCCGGCGGGTGCGGTACCGGCGACCGAGACCGCGCGCGAGGGGGTGTGGCTCAGCGTACGGCCGTCAACGTACCCCAAGTGTGTGCGCTGCTGGCATCACCGCGCGACGGTGGGCATCCATCCCGCGCACCCCGAGATCTGCGATCGCTGTCTCAGCAATATTGAAGGTCCCGGGGAAACGCGGAGGTTCACGTGAGCACCCGGCCGCCCCTGCTTGCCAGCGGCTGGCTGTGGCTGCCGCTGGTGGTGGCCGTGATCGCCCTGGATCAGCTGTCCAAGGCCTGGATTGTCAGCCATATGGCTTATGGGGGCATCCGCACGCTGCTGCCGGTGCTGGATATCACGCTCAGGTACAATCGGGGGGCGGCCTGGAGCCTGCTGGACAGCGCTTCGGGCTGGCAGCGGTGGCTGTTTTCGGGCCTGGCGGTGGTGGTGGGCTTGGGGCTTTTGTACTGGCTGCGCGGGCTCAACGGGCGCACGCAGCGGTTGCTCTCCTTGAGCCTGGCGCTGATTCTGGCCGGCGCGCTCGGCAACCTGATCGACCGGTTGCAGGGCGGACAGGTCGTCGATTTCATATTGGCGCATTGGCACGATGCGCAGTTTCCCGCCTTCAATGTGGCGGACTCAGCCATCACGGTCGGCGCGGCGCTGCTGTTGCTGGATGCGTTCACGGATAGTCGCAGGAGTTCGAACTGATGCAAGTACTGCTCGCCAACCCCCGCGGCTTCTGCGCCGGTGTCGATCGCGCCATCGAGATCGTCGAGCGTGCGCTGTCGATGTTTGGTGCACCGGTGTACGTGCGGCACGAGGTGGTCCACAACAAGCATGTCGTGGATCGCCTGCGCAATCTGGGCGCCGTGTTCATCGAGGAGCTGGAAGAGGTGCCTTCGGGCGCCACGCTGATTTTCTCTGCACACGGTGTGTCCACGGCCATTGAGCTCGGGGCCAAGGACCGCCAGCTCACGATATTCGATGCCACCTGTCCGCTCGTGACCAAGGTGCACATGGAAGTGCAGCGCTATGCGCGCGATGGGTTGGATGTGATCCTGATCGGCCATCACGGTCATCCCGAAGTCGAGGGCACGCTTGGCCGCTTTGATACTAGCTTCGGCGGCCGCATCTGGCTGGTGCAGAACGTGAAAGACGCCGAAGCGCTGGAAGTGCGCGATCCGGCGAAGCTCGCCTTCGTGACCCAGACGACGCTGTCGGTGGATGACACGGTCGAGATCGTCGGGGCCTTGCGCAAGCGCTTCCCGGACCTCGAGACCCCGCGCAAGGAAGACATCTGCTACGCCACCCAGAATCGCCAGGATGCGGTGAAGAAGCTGCTTGAGAAAGCGGACGTGCTGGTGGTGGTGGGTTCTCGGGCCAGTTCCAACTCCAACCGTCTGCGCGAACTTGCCGACCGGGCCGGCATTCCCGGGTACCTGGTCGATGGCGCCGCCGATATGCACCGCGACTGGTTCGAGGGCAAGAACGTCGTCGGCGTCACCGCCGGGGCCTCCGCCCCCGAGGTGCTGGTGCAGCAGGTCATCAACCAGCTGCGCGAGTGGGGCGCCCAGGTTCCGGAGGAGATTGCCGGGCGCGGCGAACACGTGATTTTCGGCCTGCCGCGGGAACTGCGTCGACCGGAAGTGGGTCCGGCGTCCTAGGCTATAATGGCCGCCATGCAGGACAACGGCTTACCTGACCCTCCCGGGCAGTGCGCCCGGCGCCTGGCTGGATTCGGTATCCGGCCGACCGCACAGCGCGTGCGGATTGCCGCCTTGCTCCTGGCCTCGCCGCAGCACCTGTCCGCCGAGCAGATCCTGGCAACGTTGCGGGCCGCCGGTGCGCGGGTGTCGAAGGCTACCGTTTACAACACCCTGAACCTGTTCGCCGAACGCGGCGTCATCCGCCAACTGTCCGTGGACGGCGCCCGCACCTGGTTCGACTCCAACATCGCGCCCCACTATCACTTTCATGACATGGACACCGGCGCCCTCATGGATGTGCCGGTTCCGGAAGTCGAATTCTCGCGCCTGCCGGCGCTGCCGGCCGGTATGGAAATGGCGGGGATTGATCTTGTGATCCGGGTCCGAAAAATTTCCTGAATTCGGGGGGATTCTTAGTACAATCCGCGCCCACAATTTCGTCCCGTCTTCGGCGCCGTCTTAGCTCAGTTGGTAGAGCGACGCATTCGTAATGCGTAGGTCCACAGTTCGATTCTGTGAGACGGCACCATTAATCCCTGAATTATCAAATGCTTGGTCGATAAAGGCATTCTCGTCCGACACTCGGATATATGGGATTTGATATGCGCCCCAGCCACGCTGTCCGGCTTTACGTCTCAACGTGGACCCGTGTCCTGGCCTGTGCGATCACGAGTTACACGTGCATCGCTGCCGCTGCTGCACCGCCGCCGGAATCGCAATCAGAGCAACCGCTTCAAGAAGTCACGGTGACCGCGCCAAAGGATCACCGCACGCTGGTGCGTGCCGTGAACAGCTTCGTGGCGTCACATGCGGCGCCGAGCTATCGGATCAACCAGATTGGCCGCTGGCATGAGCCCGTATGTCCGGCGGTCACGGGCTTGGAAACCGGCGGGGATGCCATCACCCAGGAAATACTGCAAGTGGCACGCGACGTGGGTGCGCCCACCGGGGCGGTGGGCAAGAAATGTGCGGTTAGGGTTGAGATTGTCTTCACTCCCGAGCCGCAGGCACTGCTGGATCGTATGGCGAAGGACTATCGGCCACTATTGGGTTTTTTCCCGGTATCGCAGAAGACGCAGATGACCACTTTCAGTCGTACGATCCAGGCATGGTACGAGACCGCTACCCGCTCGATGGAAGTTCAGGGAGCTCAGATCCCAGACCCCCTCTTCATACCGCCTACCCCACTTTTCCTTGAGTCAATGGCGGGGAGCGCGGATTCGCCGCTCCTGCCCGGGGCGCAGATCGATTCAGATGAGACGGCCGGGGGCTTTCAGCCTTCCGGTATCGTGGGCAGCCGTCTGACGGGCAGGAGGGTGCGCAGCGAATTCGTCCACGTGCTGATTATTGTCGACAGTGCACAGGTTGTACGGTATCCGCTGGCTTCGGTTGCTGACTACCTCGCCATGTTGTCGCTAAGCCGCATGGCGCAGCTGGACCAGTGCGCGCCGCTGCCGAGCATTACGGATCTCCTGGCCAGCGGATGCGTTGCGCCCGTGGCTAACTCGCTCACTGCGACCGATCGCGCCTATCTGAAGGCACTGTACTCGTCTGATCCTGAGCAGAGTCTCAATATGGAGCGTGCTGACCTTCGCGGACAAATGATGCGGCAGATTGAGGGCAAGTAGGCTCCCCGAAATGACCATTCTGGTCTTTCATCTTTCAGGCGTAGCGATCCCACCCATCATGGCAACAACCAGTTGAGATCTGCGGCGCCGCGTCACAATTCACCATTGAGCTGCCCGCACAGCTTCATGAACCCGTCACTGGCATCCGCGGTGCATGGGCTCTGGGCACATGTTGCACAGTCAACTCAGTTAATTCAAACTGGCTGCGCAAGTGCACCGCTATGCAATTGTCCGGTTAGAAAAATAATCAATGATGAACCGCTTATTGAGCGCGCTTCTTGCAAGCGCATTTCTCGTCCTGCCCATTAAGGTCGCTTCGGCAGCCACCGCCGTTGAGATCATCAAGACGGATCTGCGTCCGCTGATTCGCGCTGCCGCAACCTCAAAGGTCCAGTTCGCCGTCAACGTGCCGCACGCTGTGTCGCCAACAAGTGCGGGTAAATGGAGCCAGGCAGGGGGCATCTCCACTTGGCAGTACGCCGTGCAGGTCCCGACGGCGGTATCGCTGTCTTTTCACGCAATACCCGCGGCTCTTCCCGAAGGGGCTCGCCTCACGGTCCGTAGTGCGTCGAGCACGATGACATATGGCCCACGGGATTTGGCGCACGGCGATTTCTGGAGTCGGATCCAGCCCGGGGACATACTGCAATTTAGTTTGAGTGTGCCGACTGCCGCTCGCGCGCAAGTGCGGCTGCAAATCGTGAGCCTGCAGGCCGGATATCGTAGCCTCGGGATTGGGGTTAACGACCATCCTTATTACCGCGCCCTGGTCCGAGCGGCGGGCGCGTCCGGAAATTCGGGCTGCGTGCAGAACTACGAATGCAGCATCACTGCCGGCAACACACCGCCCGGTCATGCGACCCTTGGCGTCGTGGTGAGCAACGAATATCAGTGTACCGGCACGTTAATCAACGATGTCCCTGGCGATAACACGCCATACGTGCTGACCGCACGGCACTGCCAGACCGGACAAGCAAGTGGCGGCAACCCGGGCGCCGCATCGAACGTCACCATATATTGGGATGCGACAACGCCCTGCGGCACTGCGTTGGGTTCCATCTACGATCCGGGCATCCAGACGCAAACTGGCGCGCAGACGGTCGTGGAGCAGCAGGACGCGTGGCTCATCCGCCTCAGCGACGCTCCCGTGGTCAGTGACGCCCAGTTCGCGGGCTTCGATGCGAGCGGCGGCGCCGTCCTGGGCGGATACACGGTCCATCATGCCCTCGGCTACAACAAGCAGTACACGGGCTGGTATGGTCAAGCGGCGGCTGTTCAGCAGTCGGATGTCTTGGGTTCGAATTTCGTGTCCGATTACTGGGAGGTCGTCAACCAGCTCGGCAACATCGGACCGGGCGCCTCCGGCAGCGGTCTTTTTGATCAGAATAATCACCTGGTCGGATCGCTCACCTTGGGGCGTACCGCTTCCGACACCTCGGGTTACGAGATGTGTCCTGCGACTCCCCCGGCAACCCCCAATGGCACCAACGGCATGGCGGATTTCACATCGCTTGCCGTGGTCTGGAATTCGACCGCCGACACGACCAGTACCACGGGAAGTGCGACGCTGCAAAGTGTTCTTGATCCGGGCAATACCGGTACCACGGTAGTGCCGAGCCTGGTTGCGACAGCGCTTAATTTTTCCGCCGCTCCGATGGTCCTGCAAACGGGCCAAACAAGCGTGCTTAGCTGGAATGTCGCGGGTGCTTCCCAGTGCCAGGCCGGTGGCGGCATCAATGGTGATGGGTGGGCGGGAACCCTGCCGGCAAGTGGCACGCAGTCGGTCAGTGAAAGTGCGGGCGGTAATACCACCTACAACCTATCCTGCACGCTGACGGGCGGCGGTACGGTGGTCGGCACCGTGAGGCTTACCTGGAACGGCACCATACCGTTTGTGCAGGTTTACGCGCCAAGATCGGTGCTGTGGACGACCCGGCCGGCGACGATCAACTGGACGTCCAATCTCACGCCGTGCAGCGTATCCGGTGGCGGATTTTCTCTGAGCGGCCAATCTTCCAGCGGTTCCACGACGGCCACGCAAAACTCTCCAGCCGATGTGACCTACACGGTGTCCTGCGGAACAGGCTCAACAACCGCGTCGCAAACAGCTACGGTCAGTTTTGTCAGCCCGAGCATTGTGCTTGAGGCAAATGATACCGATAGGCTTCTGGGCGAACCGCTCGCTTTGCAATGGGGCACGGCGGCGGATAGCTGTGTCGGCAGCGGCGGTGCGCCCAACGACGGCTGGGGCTCGACAGCTTTTGGTATGTACACGTTTGCCTATTCGCCGCGCGTGACGACGACCGGCACGTACATATATACGTTGACATGCGCGGCCGGGCCGCTGACGCAGTCTCAGAGTGTCACCGTGACCGTCGAGAACAACGCGCCCTATGTCAATCTCTCAGTCACTCCCACGACGACTACCTATAGCGCAAGTCCCGCTGACTACATCACGACCAACTGGACAACGAATCTCTCGGGATGCCAGCTGAACTCAACTCCGCCCATGGGAGAGATCATCAACGATCCGGACCCACTCCAGAACGAGAGCGGCTTTCTCGTGACTGGACCCGACATCGTTGCGCCTACCGCGCCCGGTACTTATGCCGTGTCGGTTACTTGCTATGTGGTGGGCGGCTCGTCGGTGACCTCCTCCTCGACAACAGTCACTGTCAATCCTCCCGCGCCGCCGACCGCATCGATCACCGTTACGCCAACGACTGCCATGATTGCACAGCAGTTCACCGTGACTTGGTCATCGACCAATACCAGCGGCTGTACGGCAACAGGCAGTCTGAATCAACCCGGCTTCCTATGGCTTGGCCAGGTGGGATCCTCAGGATCCGAGAGCGGCTATGCGAACGGAGCCGGCCAGTTCACGGTGGGAATCTCATGCCCGAGCCTCGATACAACGCAGGCAGCGGCAACGGCTCAAGCCAGCATCACGATCGCTTCTCCGCCGGGTCCGGCTGTGAATATCAGTTCAAACAGTACTTCGGTGAATCCGGGCCAATCCTTTACGCTGACCTGGTCAGCTTCCAATGCAACTGCATGCACGGCAAGCGGCGGGGGCGCAACGGGATCGCCGTGGACGGGAAGCGAACCGACCAGCGGCACCCTAACGCAAGATCCGACCACGACTGGACAATTCACCTACACGTTGACATGCACGGAAGGATCCTTAACGGCAGACACTTCGGTTGAGGTTTCGGTGGTCGCTCAGTCAACAGCCTCCGGTTCCGGTAGCTCCCATTCTGGAGGCGGCTCTGAAAGCGTCCTCGACCTTGGAGTTGCCTTCGCATCACTCCTTGCGCGGTGGGGAAGGCGACGATTGCGCCGCCCGTCACGATGGGCCGCTTACGGAAGAGGAACCCTGGGATCATCTCAAGCGCAGGCCAATCCACCGCTCTGATTTGCTACACCCGTGACCGGGGTCTCAGCCCCATCCGACGCTTGGCTGTCATTCTAGGGACCTCCCGGCGTCGGAATAAGGTCATGGCTAGCTCACGCGGGTCCGGTGCATTCGTCGATCTTTTGAAGATCGGGTCGAAACTGCCCTGGAAGGCATCGCTCGCTTTAGCAGCCCTCAGTTTTATCGCACTTCACATACTCGCCGCCGTTTTCGCCTCGCCGCCGACCGTGGCGACTCCCGCGGACCTTGGTCGCGTCGCGATTCACCAAGTCATCTACATGGGCGCTTTTTTCTTTCAGTTCGTTATGCCGTCGGCTTTCCTCATCGGCGCGACGTTGTCGTTCAGTAAAGGAGCAGAGGCAATCCGGTTGTTTGACGAGACTCGCGCCGCCCAATGTCCTGCGGTGTCATCGCTGACGTGGCAGCAATTTGAGAGTTTGGTGGCGGAAGGGTTTCGACAACGTGGATTTAGGGTCACGGAAAAAGGCGGCGCTGCCTCGGACGGCGGTGTGGATCTCATTCTTGCGCGCGGCACCGAACGGTTTCTCGTGCAGTGTAAGCAGTGGCGCGCCCAAAAGGTACCCGTCACCATCGTGCGTGAGTTGTATGGGGTCATGGCCGCGCAACAGGCTGCCGGCGGCTACGTTGTGACTTCGGGGCGCTTCACCCGAGATGCGCTCGCTTTTGCGCAAGGGCGCAATATCGAGCTAATCGACGGGAAGACCTTGCAGGAGCTGCTTCGGCACTCCAACAATCGAGCGTGCGCTTCAGCGCGTGCGCCCGTCACGCATTCGGCTCTTGCGTCAACGCCAGCGTGTCCGCGATGCCAAGAACCGATGGTCGCCAGAATGGCCAAACGCGGCGCAAACGTGGGAAATGAGTTTTGGGGTTGTCGCCGTTATCCCAAATGCAAGGCAACTCTGGCGAAGACCTAAGACCAGCTAGCCCCGTGGCGATCCTGGTCCACACTTCACATGCCCGCTTCGGGTACGATTAAATCATGAAGGAAAGTAAGGCCACGCTGCCTGGTCCTGTGCACAAAATCCCGGCGGACCTGCGCACGGCGTTGGACTCGCGGGCGACGACGCAGGCGGCCTGGAAGGATCTGACGCCGCTGGCGCGGAACGAATGGATTTGTTGGGTTACGTCGGCCAAACAAGAAACAACGCGCGGCCGCCGAATCCAACGCGCGCTCGAAGATCTTCAAGCGGGCAAACGCCGTCCGTGTTGTTGGCCGGGGTGTCCGCATCGCCGACCCAGCGCGAAGAAGTGGTTCGAGAGGCGGACTAGCTGAAAGATAAAAAGGAGGGCAGCCAGGCTGCTCAGCGAGATAGTCGGAGAGTCAACTGCGAGAGCCGGGTAAAGCCCGGTCCGCGTTGCCGCGGACCGGGGTTACATCGCTCATTAGCCGCGCTTGGCGCTCAGTGCGGCACGACGACCACGTACGACGGCCAGTCCGCCTGCCAGCAGCGTTAAGGCGCTGATGGCGCTTGCCGGATCGATCTCCGGCGCGGCGGTGACCGTCTCACTGGTCGCATTCGTCTGCGACTGGTGATTGACCGTGGCGTAGGTGTAATGCGGGCGGCTTGAGCCCGCATTGGCCGCGGTTGCGACCCCTAGCGACAAGGCCAATATGGTCAGGACTTTCGACATTGGTATTCTCCGAACGTAACGTTTCCGGAGCCAGATTGCCGCACAGCCGCATTTGCGCTAAGAGGTCATGGCCGTTCGTCCACGTGGGATTTCGCCGACCGGGTTATGACAGATACTTACTGAGTCCCCGTTTTCTTGAAGGCGAACTCGCCGGTCGCCGGCGGGGCGGGATCACCGAGGTGGTCGCTGAACACCATCATCGCGTCCGCGACAGCTTTGCAAACCGATGAGAGCGTGCGAGCGAATGAGTCGAGCGTCAGCCCATCGTCGAAGCGGACGGCGGTAATGCGGATCGACTTCGGGCATTCGGTGACGACACCTTCGGCCTGAAATTCCACGAATTCGCGACTCAGGACGGTGCGCAGCTGCCGCCAGAATGCGAGGCGACGACCCTCATCAAGCTTGGTGAATGCCGCTTCGTGCCCCGGGGCCGCCAACATGCCGCACACGAACATGATGCCGCGCGGAATCACCTTCGGATTCACCACGCTCAGCACCAGCGGGTTCTGCGCCTGAACGGTGAATTCCAGCATCCAGTTGCTGCCGGGGTCCGTGCGGGGAGTGCACTTGAGGGCCATGTCCTGCAGCCAGCCCTCGATCACGGTCGGGGTGGCCAAGTCGCCTTTGGTTAGCATTGAAATTGACTCCAGTCGTTATAATTGATGGCTACACCATCAATTGTGCATGACACACACATATTTGTCACGCCTATACACATCTCATGGCCTGAATTAGTATTTAACGGAAGAGCAGGTGGGTGACCAGCATGCAATTTGACCGCGCCGGGTTTGACCATGAGGTCGGCCTGCGACTGCAGCGGGCGCGCAAGGATCGGGGCATTACGCAGGAGGAGTTGGCGAAACGACTCGGCCTGCCACGCCCCTCCTACGCCAATATCGAATCCGGACGGCAGCGCATCCCGCTCGATGTGGTGTGGCGGGCTGCCATCGTCCTGGGTGTGCCGATCAACACGTTGGTACCTGAGCCCCTGCCGGGCCGCGGCGATCCGGTGCCGCGATTTTCGCTGGCCGCATCGGTTATTCCGGGCTCCCCGGCTGTGGCGAATCCCAGCACTTTTGCCACTTCGACGCCGGCAACCGAGGCGCTCGGGCTGGGGGCCGGACGCGGCGGCGCCGACGACGGTGAACGATAGCGGCGGTGCCGGCACCATTTTAGTCGGCACAGGTCAAAATTCTTCGTGCGGCGTCTGCGGTATAAGTACCTGTCTTCGGGCTGACCGGCTTGACGACAGGTGATATAGTTATATATAACACCATATGACTGGATGCCGCGGCGGCGCCGTAGCAGGGGAATGACTTGGGACCACAACCAGAAACAAGTTCGGGACAGGACAATCCGCCTGTTGCCTGGATCGGTCGGCAAGATGCCGCGAACATCGATGAAAAACCCGTGAACGTCGCCGATACGTCGCGTTGGTCAGCTACTCGCATAGGGTTGGTTGGCTTCGGTGCGCTCTTGGCCATCGCCGCCGTCGGGACCGCCATTTATTACGGCACGAGCCGCGGCAGCGCCTCCTCGACCACGGAAGGGGCGATTCCGCTGGTCAGTGCGGGCATGCCGGGCGTGTCGCCCATCACGACCACCGTGGCATTCACCGGCACCATCAATGCGCGCTATGACATGCCCATCGGTACCGAGGGGGAAACGGGGCGGGTGTCCGCGATCTATGTGGAGGCGGGCGATCACGTCAAAGCCGGCCAGCTGCTCGCGCAGGTGGACGAGTCCATCCTGCAGCCGCAAGTGGACCGGCTCGCCGCATCGCTGGAAGAAGCCAAGGCCAACGCAAGCCTTGCGACTGCGGAGTACGGTCGTGCGCAAGGTGTGGAGGCCGCCGGCGCACTCTCCAAGGAAGACATCGAGAAGCGTCGCGCAGCCGCGGTGACCGCCGATGCCGAGGTCAAAGTGGCCGCCGCGCAGCTCGCGGAATATCAGGCGCGTCTCGCGCATACGCAGGTTCGTGCGCCCGTCGATGGCGTCGTGCTGACCCGTGCGGCGGAGGTCGGGCAGATCGTGACGCCCGGCGGCACGGCGATGTTCCGCATGGCGCGCGGCTCGGAAGTGGAAATGCGGGCGCTGGTGGCCGAACAGGATCTGCCGAGCCTGCGCATCGGGCAGTCCTCGGACGTTTATCTCACCGGGGTCGACAAACCCTACGTCGGCAAGGTGCGCCTGCTGGGCGCCATCATCGATCCGCAGACGCGGCTGGGCGAAGTGCGCATCTCACTGGCGCCGGATCCGCAGCTGCGGCCGGGCGCGTTCGCACGGGGCGAAGTCATCGTCGGCAAGGGCGAGCGTCCGGTATTGCCACAGACCGCCGTGCTGTCGGATGACAAGGGCACCTATGTGCTCATCGTCAATGCCGACAATCGTGTCGAGCGGCGCGATGTGCATGTTTCCGACACCAACGAGCGCGGGCTCGTGATCTCCTCGGGCCTGTCGGGCAATGAGCGCGTCATCATGACGGCGGCCGGCTTCCTGCGCATCGGCGAGCGCGTCGACCCGATAGCCGGGCCGAAAGTCCCTTAAGCCATGCGCAATATTTCCGCATGGGCCATCCGCCACCCGGTATTGCCGGTGGTGCTGTTCGTCGTGCTGACCTGCGTCGGCATCGTGTCGTTCATCCGCTTGCCCATCAACCAGAACCCGGACATCGATTACCCGATTGTCGACATCTTCATCTCCCAGCCGGGCGCGGCGCCTTCGGAGATCGAGAACCAGATCCTGCAGAAAGTGGAGGGCGCCGTTGCCGGCATCGGCAATGTCCGCAACATCTCCTCGACGGCGAGTGAGGGCAGCGCCGAAACCTTCATCGAGTTCCAGATCGGCACGCCGATCGATCGCGCGGTCACGGATGTGCGCGATGCGGTATCCAAAGTGCGCTCGGATCTGCCACAGGGCATCCAGGAACCGCTGGTGCAGCGCGTGCAGGTCGCAAGCGGCCCCATCGCGTACTTCGCGGTCAGCACCACCCAGATGAGTGAGCAGGAGCTGTCCTGGTTTGTGGACAACGCGCTCACCAAGCGGCTGCTGGCCGTGCCCGGTGTCGGCCAGGTGTCCCGCGGCGGCGGCGTGGATCGGCAGATGCGCGTGGACCTGGATCCTTCGCGCATGCAGGCCCTGGGCCTCACGGCGGTGCAGGTCAACGAGCAGCTGCGTGATCTGAACCTGGATGCGGCCGGCGGTCGCGCGCAGGTCGGCGGCGGCGAACAGACCATCCGGGTGCTCGGCGGCGCGCAGTCCGCGCTCACCCTGGGGGATGTGCAGATCAACCTGCCCATCGGCGGCTCGGCGCGCTTGCGCGACTTCGCTGAGGTGACCGACGGGGTGGCGGAGATGCGCACCATCTCGCGTCTGAATGGCCGCCCGGCGGTCACCTTCGCGGTGATGAAGAGCAAGGGCAACTCCGATGTCGAGGTGCTGAAGCTCGTCGAGGCCGAGATCGACAAGGTCACCAAGGAATACGGCAATGTGAAGATCGCCCGGGTCTTCACCACGGTGGAGCTGACCAAGCGCACCTATCGCACCGCCCTCGAAGCCCTGATCGAAGGCTCGCTGCTGGCGGTGGCGGTGGTGTGGATCTTCCTGCGTGACATGCGGGCGACGATGATCTCCGCGCTGGCCATTCCGCTCTCGGCCATTCCGACCTTCGCGTTCATGGACATCATGGGCTTCACGCTCAACCAGATCAGTCTGCTCGCGCTATCGCTGGTGGCGGGCGTCTTGGTCGACGATGCGATCGTGGAGATCGAGAATATCGTGCGCCACATGCACATGGGCAAGAGTGGCTACCAGGCCTCCCTGGATGCCGCCGACCAGATCGGCCTGGCCGTCGTCGCCACCTCCTCGGCCATCATCGCGGTGTTCCTGCCCGTGAGCTTCATGGGTGGCATCGTCGGCCAGTTCTTCAAGCAGTTCGGTCTCACGGTCGCAGCGGCCGTGTTCTTCTCGCTGCTGGTCGCGCGCCTGCTGACGCCGGTGATCGCGGCGTACACGCTGAAGAGCGATCACAAGATCCATCCGGACGGGCCGGTGATGAAGTGGTACCTGCGCCTCCTGGCCTGGTGCATCGCGCATCGCTGGAAGACCCTGGGCGCGGGCCTGGTGATTTATGCGCTGTCCGCGCTGTCGTTCTACTTCCTGCCCACCTCGGTGTTTCCGCCGGACAACTCCGACAGCTCCTCCCTGACCATCGAGCTGCCGCCGGGCGTTCGTCTGGAGCAGACGGCGGCGGTCTCGGCCCGCGCCAGCGCCATCATCGGCAAATACCCGGAAGTGCGCAGCATTGTCGAGTTCGCGGGTGACAACAACGATGTGCGGATGGCGACGCTCTATGTGGAGCTGACGCCCGCCACGCAGCGCCACGAGACCTCCTCGGAGTTCGAGGACAAGGTCATGAAGGAGCTGCGGCTGATACCGGATGCGCGCATCCACTTCCAGAGGAACAGCGCCTCGGGCGGCGATGCGGATTTGAGCCTGTTCCTGACGGGTGAGGATCCGGTGCTGATCGACCAGACTGCGGGCAAAGTCCTCAACGAGATGCGGACGCTGCCCGTGCTGCGCGATCCGCGCATCAATTCGGACCCGCAGCAGCCCGAGATCGTGATCCGCCCGCGCTTGGACCTGGCGGCGGCGCTTGGCGTTACGGTGGAGAGCATCAGCTCCACCATCCGCATCGCCACCTTGGGGGACCTGCCGCAGAACGGCGCCAAGTTCTCCTTGTCGGATCGGCAGATTCCCATTCGGGTGAGCCTGCTGGAGAGTTCGCGGCGTGATCTGTCGACGCTGCAGAACCTGCCGGTACCGGCTGCTGCCGGGCGCACGGTGCCTTTGAAGGCAGTGGCCGACATCAGCTTCGGTCAGGGCCCGAGCCGCGTGCAGCGCTACAACCAGAGCCGCCGCATTGAGCTTGATGCCAATCTCAACCACTCGGAGCTGGGTCCCGCCCTGAAGCTGGTCGAAGCCTTGCCGACGATGAAGAATCTGCCGCCGGGCGTGCGCGAAGTGGAGACCGGCGATGCGCAGCTGGCCACCGAGCTC
>Ga0210391_10000336_pt1 | contig 53111 bp, 48 predicted proteins | sample IncBWC12OmetaG_FD_160573 | JGI IMG/M metagenome (GOLD analysis project Ga0210391, IMG submission 160573) | Forest soil microbial communities from Barre Woods Harvard Forest LTER site, Petersham, Massachusetts, United States - Inc-BW-C-12-O ...
CACACCGCCCGACAACAACGGCGGTGCGGGAGAAGTCCTTGGAATTCCGCGTCTCGGTATTCCGTCTCTGCAACAGGCGGACTCGGCTGTGGGTGTTCGAATGGCCGCCCCACAAAGCCGGTACGCAACGTTGCTGCCGTCGGTGCTGGCGGCCGCCTCGTCGTGGGATCCGGAGGCGGCGCATCTATACGGAGACGTCATCGGGCGCGAACTGCGGGCGCAAGGGTTCAATCAGTCGATCGGCGGCGGCGTCAATCTCGCGCGTGATCCGCGCAACGGCCGGCTTTTTGAATACGCCGGCGAAGATCCACTGCTCGCCGGCGTGACCGTGGGTCATGTCATCCGCGGCGTTCAAGCCAACCAAGTCATGGGCGATATCAAGCACTTTGCCTTCAACGATCAGGAGACCGGGCGCACGATTGTCGACGCTCGCATCTCGACGCAGGCCGCCCGCGAGAGCGATCTATTGGCTTTTGAAATCGGCATTCGCATCGGCCAACCATCCTCCGTGATGTGCAGCTATAACAAGGTGAACGGAGATTGGGCGTGCGAGAACGATTGGCTGCTGAATCATGTGCTGAAAGGGGCCTGGCATTTCCCCGGCTTCGTGGTTTCCGATTGGGACGGCACGCACTCCACGGACAAGGCGGCGCTGGCGGGGCTCGACATGCAAATGCCGGGCGATGAGTACTTCGGCGCCGCGCTGAAGGAGGCGGTCACCTCCGGTCGGGTTCCCTTGCAACGCCTCGATGACATGGTGCACCGGGTGCTGCGCTCGATGTTCAGCGCCGGCGTCATTGACCACCCGCCGAGCCCGCGCAGCGTGGTCGACCCCTTTCGAGGCCGGGAAGACGCGCAGCGCATCGCCGAAGAAAGCATCGTTCTGCTGAAGAACGACGGTACCCTGCCGCTGAACGCCGCCACCGTGCATTCCATTGCAGTGATCGGCGCGCACGCCGACGTCGGGATACTCTCCGGTGGAGGCTCGGCGCAAGTCGATGCACCGGGGGGCAATGCCATCAGTCCGGCCACGCCGACCCAGTGGGGCGAAGCGGTGTACTTTCCGTCACCGCCGTTGCGGTACATTCGGGAACATGCCGGCGGTGCCCGTGTGCAATTCGATGCGGGCATGGATGCTGCCTCGGCGGCATCGCTTGCGAAGGCCTCGGACATTGCCATCGTGTTCGCGGATCAATACATGAGCGAGTCGGGCGATGCCCCCAGCCTGTCTCTGCCCGGCAGACAAGATGAACTCATCTCGGCGGTGGCGGCCGCCAATCCGCGCACCATCGTCGTGCTGATTACGGGCAACCCCGTGACCATGCCGTGGATCGACCATGTGGCCGGCGTGATGGAAGCCTGGTATCCCGGAATTGCCGGCGGCCAGGCAATCGCGAATCTCCTTTTCGGGAGTGTCGTTCCTTCGGGCAAGCTGCCCATCACCTTTCCCAAATCCGAGAGCGACCTGCCGCACCCGCGCATTTTCGGCATGACCGAGAGCGGCGCCAACGGGGATTCCCAAGGGTATTGGGCCGCCGATAGTCAGCAGCGGCAAAGTCTGGCGGCCGACTACAAGGAAGGGGTGCGCTTCGGCTACAAATGGTTCGACTCCGAAGGCAAGCAGCCGCTGTTCGCCTTCGGCTACGGACTCTCCTATACGAAGTTTAGGTATACGAATTTGCATGTGGAGCCGGCGACAAGAACCGCGACATTTACGCTTGAAAATGCCGGAGCACGCAGCGGAACAGAGATTGCTCAAGTCTATGTGGAACTACCCAAGTCCAGCGGGGAGCATTTCCGCCGGCTTGCCGCCTGGCAACGTGTTGAGCTGCCCGCCGGGCAGCAAAGGGTGGTCACCGTTGCGCTCGAGCCATTGGCCATGGCGACCTTCGATGTGAAGAAGGATGCGTGGGAATGGGCTTCGGGCAGGTACACGGTGCTCGTTGGGGGATCGTCCCGCGATTTACCGCTGGTGGCGGATGCCGTGCTGACTAGCCGCTAGTCGTTCTGCGGTAGGAATCAGCGACTGCCCATCCAGCCGCGGCCAGCGCGGACGAGATGAGAAGGCCCGTCCACTGGAGCCGCTCGTGGGGAGCGCCCCAAACCCGAGGGATCCAAACCATGACTGTGAACACGCCCATCATGACGGCGGAAAGCGTCGCCGCCAGCGCTGCCGGCCGCGCTCTCGAGAGAATCGCAATGGCAGCGGCGAGGAACGCTGTACCCGTGAAGTACGTCCAACCCAAGTGCCAGGGAATCCATGCCTCTGGAATGAATTCGGCAGTCTCTTTCGCGTACGCAAAGTGAGCAAGCCCGCACGGAATCAGCGCCAGGCCGTATAGCAGCCTTGCGCCGCGTATGCCCCCGAAGAGGACCCATCCTGCGGCCACGTAAATGGCGGTTTCGCCGCAACCCGACCACGCAACCACGACCCCTGGCGCCGCCAGTACCTTGGGCACTCTAAGCAACAGCAGCCAAAGCACCAGATAGAGGAGCAAGACGCCGGACGCGAGTCGGGCAGTCCTCGGCAACATCAGCCCGACACCGCACAACAACATGATCGCCGCGCACAGGTAAGCCAACAATTCCCGCCCAGGGACCCAATTCGGAACCTCTTGCCAAACCATGGCAAAGTCGCCGTACACGAAGCCAAGGATGCCGAGAGCCACCATTGTTGCTGCGAATGAACGATTGCCGATACTTGCGGCCTGCATGCGTTTCCTCCCGTTCATTGACACATTACAACTATCCGGTGTTCACTCTGCTGCAGTCGCCGTTGTTCAGCGGGGAAATCGCATGATCGCGCGAATATGGCACGGAATCGTGCCGATCGAGAAGAGCGCCGAATATCTGGAACGCATGCGCACCGTGGCGCTTCCGGATTACAAAGCCACCGTCGGCAACCGCGGCGCCTTCTGTCTTCATCGTGTGGAAGGGGAGGTGGCTCACTTCGATATGCTGACCTTCTGGGAGGATATCGACTCAATCAAGCGGTTTGCCGGAGAGGACTATGAGGTCGCGAAATACTACGACTTTGATCGTTCGTTCCTGATTGAACTCGAGCCCACCGTTCGGCACTACACCCTCCACGACAAATGACGGTGTCGGCCCCGCAGTCACTGACTACGCCTTAGGGGGTGGTGAGACGGCCCCGCCGGTCGCCACCTGGCGCGCGAAGTAAGTGATGATAAGTCCAAAGAGAAGCATGGCTAATAGATCTTCAATGGATCTAGGAAGCTTTATCTTTGGCGTAAATGGAGCGGCAGAGAGCGGCACGACGATGAAATTCATGACGAAGTAGATTGCGACGCCGTAAGCCAGGCCGCTTGCGAACCAACGGCGTTTGAGAATCACCAGGCGTTGAGCGACCGCTACAAATATTATCGCGATGAGGACCGACATCGCCCATTGCAGAACGAGGCCGAGGGCGGCTGCGGGCAGGCCGGAACGGAAGGCCGATTTACCCAGCACACCACTGGCGATGGCTTGCAGGATCGTAAGGGGAGCGTGCTTGTTGATAAGGCAAGCCGCGCCCACATCGATGGTACCCGCAATAAACCCTCCAAGCAGCACAGGACGGACGTATCGGGCTAGCGTCATTGCGCGGTCTCCTGGCTGGTAAAAACAAACCTACCGTCCGCAATGATAACGACTAGCGGTCGGTATATCAATAACGGTCCATCGCTTGCACCGGAGGTGTACGATCATTTCATGCCGACGCAAGCAGAACGTCGAGAAGCGACGATGCGCGCCATTGAGAAGGCCGCGCAGCATTTGTTCGAGACTCGCGGCTTCGCCGATACGACAGTCGACGACATTGTCTCGCGGGCAGGTGTCGCAAAGGGTGCGTTCTACCACCACTACGAATCAAAGGAAATCGTGTTCACGAATGTGTTGGAGATGATCCAGGCGGGCCTCGCCCGAGAGGTGGCCGCAGTCTCCGTCAAGGCGCACACCCCGGTTGACATGCTGCGATTGGGGCTAGGTGCCTACGTCGAGGCCTGCCATCGACCTCGCGTCAGACAAGTGCTGCTTCTTGATGGGCCGAGCGTTCTCGGCTGGCCGCGATGGCGCGAAATCGACGACAAATACTTCGGGAAGATGACTCAGCGTACGGTCGCCGCGGCGCTCGGTCCGAGTGCCGCCCCGCTTCACGTGTCGGCGGTCGCCGCACTGATTTCTGGTGCATTTGCCGAAGCCGCCATGCTTTCAGCATCCGGTTCTGCCTCCACATTCACGCCGAATGATCTACGTGCCGCCATGGACGTGCTATTGACCGGCCTCGAGCCGCGCGCGAATGTTGAGCCTGTTACGCGTCGTCGGAAGGGGGCGCCGGCATCTGGTGGCTACTGATGCGCATCCCAATAGGCGGGGTCGCCGATGGACTGCCGGAGCCAGGCAGTTAGAGCGCGAATCTTCCCGGAGGAGCGCAGATGCTCGGGGTAAGCGATATAAATCGTTGCTCCTTCTGCCTCAGCTCCGACATCGAGAACCTTGAGCGCTCGCTTCTTTAACGGGGCCTCCAGCAAGAAAGTCGCCAACAGGGCAATTCCCAGCCCCGCAACGGCCGCATCGCGCATGAGCACCCCGTTGTTGACGCGCAGTGCGACCTGCGGTCTCGCAATCACCCATTTACGGCCCACCCGAAAGCGCCAGTCCGCGGCGCCACGATTCCCGTACATGATGCCTCGGTGTTGTCCGAGGTCTTGAAACGAAGCGGGAGTGCCGAAGCGTTTCAAATAATCGGCGGACGCCACCAACACGCGCCTGCTGGCGGCGAGGCGCTTCACGATGATCCGGTCATCGTCCACCGGCCCGTGGCGCACAATGGCGTCGTAACCCTCACCCAGGATGTCCACGAATCGGTCATCGAGTTCCAGCGTTAGCTCGATTTCAGGGTACCTTGCGAGAAAGCCGAACAATGCCTGCCCGAGGTGCAGAGTACCAAGGCTCACGGGGGCAGAGATGCGCAGAGGGCCGGTCAGGGCGCCTCGTCGCTCCTTGAGCTCAGCGGCGGCGTTCTCTACATTTCGCATAATCTGCTTGGCGCGTTCGTAGAATGTCTTGCCGTCATCGGTCAGCGAGAGACTGCGGGTCGTGCGGCGCACGAGTCTGGTACCCACGACGCGTTCCAGCTCTGCAAGGCGCTCGCTGACAACCGACTTCGATAATGCTAAACGCCGCGCGGCGCCGGTTACGGAGCCGGCCTCCGCGATGGCGGAGAAGGCAGCGATGGACTCGAGTTTGAGCATTGTTCGGTTTTCCCGAATTCTAGATCGCCCGATTATCGGCTATCGCTCATCCCGTTTGGAAACTATAGTGCGAGCCACGATAGACCGGTAACGGCAGCGCATTGGAGGATTCATGTTCAAGTATCTGGTGGCCCTCGCGGCCTCGGCTGTTCTCGTCACGCCAACCTTTGCGCGTATCGAGGCATTTCCGAGCACTTTTCATACGCAGATGGTGCCGACCAACGGCACGCATATTTTTGTGCGCGTCGGTGGCCAAGGGCCGGCGGTCATATTGCTGCACGGCTTTGGAGATACGGGGGATATGTGGGCACCGTTGGCAGCGGTACTGGTCAAGGACCACACCGTCATCGTGCCCGACCTGCGTGGCATGGGCCTATCGGCGCATCCTGATTCCGGCTACACCAAGAAGAATCAGGCCCTCGATATCGTGGGCGTGATGGACGTGCTGAATGTGAAGAGCGCCGATCTGGTCACCCACGACATCGGCAATATGGTGGGCTATGCGCTGGCGGCGCAATTTCCGCAGCGAATTACACGGTGGGCGGCCATCGATGCGCCCTTACCCGGCATTGGCAATTGGGACAGCATTCTCCGCAGTCCTTTGTTGTGGCACTTCAACTTCCGCGGTCCCGACGAGGAGCGACTGGTTCGAGGACGGGAGCGCATTTATCTTGACCGGTTCTATAATGAGCTATCGGCGGATCCGAAAGCCATCGATACGGAGACCCGCAATCACTATGCCGCGCTCTATGCGAAACCGCATGCCATGCACGACGCCTTCGAGCAGTTTGGCGCGTTTTACCAAGACGCTGTCGACAACAAGGCGCTACTGGCTCAAGGAGGCAAGCTCACGATGCCGGTGCTCGGCGTCGGAGGGGAGAAGTCATTCGGCCCCGGGATGGCAGTTGAGTTGGGGTTTGTCGCCGGTAATGTCAGCAGCGGGATCGTGCCTCACTCCGGTCACTGGATCATGGAAGAGAATCCGCAGGCAACGGTCAAGATCGTCACGGAGTTCCTCGCCAAATGAAAACGCGCATCACCACGCTTTCGCTGGGTCTACTGTTAACGGCGGCCTATGCGGCGCCCTTGCCCTCTCCTCAGTTGCGCCTCACGCCGAGTGAAATCGACTCGATGCCTGCGCACGATGCGGGGGCAGGTACTTCGGGGGTCGCCGGTATTCGTACCACCGTGATCACGGGGGACCCGACCCGGGACGGCCCCTATACGATCCGCCTGAGCGTTCCGGCAAACACCAAGATCCAGGCACATTCCCACCGCGACGATCGCACTGCCGTTGTGATTTCCGGCACCTGGTACTTCGGTTACGGCTCAGCCGCGAACGCCGCGGCCGAGAAGACTCTGCCTGCCGGAAGCTTCTACACGGAGCCTGGCGGCGTTGCGCACTTCGCGGAAACCAAGGCGGATCCCGTAGTCGTCTACGTCACCGGAAACGGCCCCACAGACACTGTTTACGTCAAGTGATACCCGCTTGGTTGCCTCGCAGTCGGCGCTCTCCAAGGCCGCGATGAGCCGCGCGCCGGCGGGCGCAAAGTCCGGATGTACTTTTGAATACCTGCGCACGTCGTTGATGCTGCGTTTGACCCCGGCAACTACGCGGCCAAGCACTTCGAGAGTTCTCGCCTTTTTCAAGCCGCAAGCGATGTGCGCGAAGGCGGTCAGCCGCTTGCGGTCAGGGAAGGATTTCGTATCGCCCAGACGCGAGTTACTGACTTTCTTGCACAACCCGTCCGTTGAGCGGTTGAAGCGGACGGACGTCATGTGGATAAAGCTTGGCAAATGTTTCGATCTGCTGGGCGGAGATGTCCACCGGAGTCTTGAGCACATACCACCTGACGCCCTCGGTGCACGGCGGGGCCGTTACCGACCCCATGTAGGTGTAATAGGCGAGATCGTGGGGCAGCAGGCCGCCGGGATTGATTGCGACGCCGACGATCTCTGCCTCTTGATGGGAGAAATCAGGCAACACCTTGCTCTCTGACTTTGGCATGTGCTCCCAAAGCTGCCGAATGGTCGCGTTCGATCTGCCCGCTTTCAGAAGAACCGCGACTCCGACCACCTTTCCATCGGTGGACTGATACATCAGGTGCGCCACCATGTCGAAGGCCTTGCCATGCACGTACTCTTCGCTCGGACGGTGAAAATGGAATTGCGTGAGCTGGTAACGCCCGTCGCCCACGATCAGCTGGCTTCCGGTTCCCGGAGCATCGTGGTAGTTCACGCGGATCGTGTGCCCGTTGTTGACCAGATACTTTAGCGGGCCGCTCTTGGAATCAAATCGCAGCGCCGGCAGCTGAGCTTTCTCCGTGCCCTGAATGTCGATCGGAGATTGTTCCTTGCCGACGTTGCAAGTGGCGTACGCCGGATCAAGATCGCTCCAATGATCAGCGCCCGTGGGTCCTTCGTATTCCCAAGGAGTCCTCCACTGCGCTTGTGAATTCGTAGGGGCCGTAATTGCCGCGGCGGCCAGCAATACGATCGGAATCCAATCGCGTGGTGTTGTCGGGTGCATATTCGATACCCCGCCGGTCATAAATCGTGGTCAGCGCGCCAGCTTTTTCGCCAGGTGCGCGCGCAGGCCGGCGAGTTGTTCCGCCGACAAGGTGCCCAGGATACCGTGCCGGTGCTCGGGAATGTGCGCCGTCGCGCCCGGGTCGTCGCCGAACACATACTGCTCGAAGAAGGCGCCCCAGGCGCGCCGCGTCGCGGGCGGCAGGGCGCGGATGCTGAGTATCCCGTGCAGCAATACCTCGAAAGCCGAATCCGCGAGCGCGCCGTCGCCGACCTTGTCATGCCACCAATAGTTCACCAGCACGTTGAAGCGCTCGAGCGACTCGACGTGATGCCACCAGAGGGGTGGAATGAATAGCGCATCTCCCGGTCCCACCTCGGCCACCTGTGCTGCCGCCAGTGCCTCGCGAAACTTAGGGTACCGCGCAAAGTCGGGATGGCGCAGCGACACCAGGCTCATCGCCGCCCCCGTCGGGGCGAAGTCGAGCGGTCCGATGTAAAGGTTTGTTATCTGCTCGGGAGGAAACAGCGTGAAGCGGCGGCGCCCCGCAACGACGCAGCCGATGTTGTTCCACTCATCGACGTGGGTGGGCGTGGTGATTTGATTGCCCAGCCAGATCCGCGGCAGCACGTTTGCATCGACGATGCTCAGACGATTCTCTTCGGCAAAGCCCGGCAGGCAATCGCGGATGAGCGCGCTCTGCGCTGCGACGGCCGGCGACTTGGGAAACTCCGCATAGCGCAGGACTTGCTCGGCCACGGCCGCCAGCGGCAGACGGTTGCGAAGAAAGTTGAAGCCCGTCATGCCCTCGTTGTAGAACAGCTGGCCGTCGATTTCCGGAGCGGTCAGCAGCGCGTCCACCGCTTTGCCGCTGTCGAAGCGACCGAGGTAGCGGACCAGGGCCGCCGGCGAATCGAGGGCCTGCTTCACGGCGGGCCAATCCCGAACGAACCCGCGCAGGATGGCGGGCCGCTTGTCAGGGAGCACATCGCGCCGAATGGCCGCGGCATCGAGTCCCGACAGCTCGCGGATGGGGGACGGTGCCGGCGCGGCAGTCACCAAAAGTAGACCTGCAGGCTGTCGCCCCTGCGGCGCGGCGGGATGTTCTCGAGCACTTCGCGATGGTCGCGGTAATTGACAGCGCTGCGCTCGAGAAGGTTGTCGATGTCGCTCATCCGATACTTGGTCTCCTTACCCTGCGGAGCGTGCAAGGCGTCGGGATCGGGAAAGATGCCCATGCCCGCCATGATGGAATACCAGGAGAACACCGGGTAGCCCTTGCCCAGCTCCTGCTGCCGAACCGGCGGTGCGATCCCCTTGCCCGACATCCACAGGCTGAGCAGCTCCTTCAACGGCTCCGACAAATTAAGATTGGCCGCGTTCGCCCGCCAATACTCGGTGTCGGTGCGGCTGTTGGTCTTGTAGTGAGTGACGATGTAGTCGCGCGTGCCTTCGAAGTGTTCGTTGACCTGCGCATTGAATTTTTCGTGCGCCGCCTCGCTCAAGTCGCCTTGTTCCAGACATTGGACGAAGGCCGCGGCCGTCTGCTGAATGAACAAGAGGGCGGTCGCCTCCAGGGGTTCTATGAATCCCTGCGACAGGCCCACCGCGAGACAATTCCTGTTCCAGTGCCGGGTGACCCGTCCGATCTTCATCTTCAAGTGCCGCGCCGGCGTGTCCGATTCCAGCAGCCCCAAGTGCTCGCGCAGCTCCCGCTCCGCCTCGTCCGGTGTGCAGAACTGCGTGCTGTAGACGTATCCATTGCCGAATCGGTGCGTGAGCGGAATCTTCCACGCCCAGCCGTGTTTCATGGCGGTGGAAACGGTCTGCGACGGCACGGTGTCGCCGATCGGCGTCGGCATGGCGATCGCCGCGTCGTTGAACAGATTCTCGGCGAAGCTGACGTACGGGGTCTTCAATGCCTGCGTGATCAAGAGGCCCGCGAAGCCGGTGCAGTCGACGAACAGGTCGCCGCCGATGGAGTCACCTTCGCGGATGCTGAGCGAGGCGATGGCGCCGCGCTCATCGAGGTTCGCCTGGGTTACGTGGGCGGCGACATAGCGGACCCCGCGCTCGAGCGATTTCTTTTTCAGGAATTCGCCCAGCAACACCGAATCGAAGTGGTAGCCGTGCCAGATATCGAACGGAAAATGCTCGGCCGGTTTGGGCGCGAGATGTTTCTCGGCGAGCCGCGAGGCGATGAAGAAGCGATCCGGATGCGCATACACATCGGCGCCGTTGACGCGCGCGTTCGTGTTGTGCACGAACTGGGTCATGGTGAGATTGTCGAGCATGGACGCGAAGGGATGAAAGTAGCGCTTGAAACCCGGTTTGGTCGACCAACCGTCGAAAGCGATGCCGCATTTGTAGGTGGCGTTACACTCGGGCATCCACTCCGACTCTTCAATCCCCAGGCTGTCGAAGAAACCGCGTAGCCACGGGGTCGACCCCTCGCCCACGCCGATGATGCCCACCGCCGGGGACTCGACCACGGTGATCTCGACGCCTTGTTCGATCAGTGAGCGAGCGAGGGTCATTGCCGTCATCCATCCGGCCGAGCCGCCGCCCACCACGACGATGCGTCGCACCGTGGGCGGCAGGGAGCTGCGACGTTTGGGTTCGCGCGCCGCTTCCGCGCTCGACTGGTTATACAGAGTAGCGGTGACGCTCATAACAGTCGGCGCAGAGGTTCGCTCCAGTTCTCCACCGGCCCGGCCACCAGCACCTGGATCCGGTCGGCGGCCGAGTGTGCAATTCCGCGAAGGCCGAGTTTGCTCAGGGCGGACTCGTCGATCTTTTCAGGCCGTGCTGCGCGGATCAACAGCCGTCCGGAGGAGGTTGCCAAATCGACGACATTGTCGCGCCCGCCGAGCGCGGCCAAGAGTCCCGGCGCATCGACGGCCGGCAGATGGGTCGCGATGGCGGCCGCCGCAGCCGCCTCGGCCGGCGCCGCTCGCAGCGCCGCGCGAATCTCGCCGGCGACTTGATCGGCGATGGGCCCCAAGACCACCTGTAATCCATTCGCGTCGGTGCGGATGACGCCTTGCGCACCCAGGTGCCTGAGCGCGGCCTCATCCACCGCCTTGTTGTCGACCAGAACCAGCCGCAGCCGGGTGGTGCACGCCTCCACTTCGGTGAGATTCTGCGCGCCGCCGAGAGCGGTCACGAAGGCGGGGGCGCGCGGGCCGTGGGGTGCCTGAAGCGACTGTTCGGTCACCGTACCGGGAGGTTCGCGTCCGGGCGTCGCGAGATTCAGCCACACGATGGTGACGCGAAATACCACGTAGTAGAGGAAAAAGTACGCGGCGCCGATGGGCAGCAGCAACAAGGGCTTTTGCGCGTGGCTGTAGTTCAGCACATAGTCGAACAGCCCGGCCGAGAAGCTGAATCCGAGGCGCACCCCGAAGAAGTTCATGATGACCATGGCGAGACCGGTCGCCACCGCATGCAGCGCATAGAGCAGGGGCGCCAAGAACATGAACGTGAATTCTATCGGCTCCGTCACGCCGGTGAGAAACGAGGTCAGGGCCAGCGACAGCAGCAGGCCGCCCACCCGGGCGCGGCGCTCCGGCCGCGCCGTGTGATACATGGCGAGGCAGGCGCCCGGCAGCCCGAACATCATGACGGGAAAGAAGCCCGACATGAACGCACCGGCCGTGGGGTCGCCGGCGAAGAACCGATGCAAATCGCCGGTGGCCCCGTGGTAATCGCCGATGATGAACCAGGCCACATTGTTGAGGATGTGGTGCAGACCGGTGATGATCAACAGCCGATTGAGCAGCCCGTAGGCAAACATGCCGAAGTAGCCTGCGCCCAGGATGGCGTGGCTCATGGTATCCATGCCGCGTTCGATGGGCGGCCAGGCGTAGCCCAGGACGGCCGCCAGGCCTAAGCCCGCGAGACCGCTCACGATGGGCACGAAGCGCCTGCCGCTGAAAAAGCTCAGGTAGTTCGGCAGGGTGATCTCGCCGAAGTGGTTATAGCTGTAGCCGGCAATGATGCCGGACAAGAGTCCGATCGGAATGCTGAGCTTGGCCAGGGCGCCGGGAGGCGCTCCCGCCAGAGACTCGAGCGCATGCGTCGTCACCAGATAACCGACGAGTGCGGCGAGGCCGCCTGCGCCATGATTCTCGCGGGCGAGACCGACGCCCACGCCCACGGCAAACAGTAGGCCGAGGTTCGAGAATATCGCATCGCCTGCCGCAAACATCGCAGGCCAGTTCAAGAGGTCGGGTTGTCCCACGCGCAGTAGCAACCCCGCGATGGGCAGCACGGCGATGGGCAGCATCATTGCCCGTCCCAGTTGCTGCAGGCCTGCAAAGTGCCTCTTCATAACGAACCTCCCGAGGAACCCATCGCCTGTGCCACCGCCGCGCGCACCGCAGCGGGGGTTGTCAGATTGAGGCAGCTCAGCGCCAGCTCGCGGCAGTCGCTGATCCGCAGCGCCCGCACCTGGCGCTTGATGGCAGGGATGGCCGCGGGCACCACCGAGAGTTCGCGCACACCGAGACCCAGCAGAATCGGCACGGCCAACCGATCCGCCGCCACCCCGCCGCACACGGCGACCAGCTTGCCGGCGGCCACGCCGGCACTCGCGGCCGCCGCCACGAGTTTCAGCACCGCCGGATGCAAGGCATCGGTGCGTCCCGCAAGCTCAGGGTGCCCGCGATCCATGGCCAGAGTGTACTGCGTGAGATCGTTGCTGCCGATGGACAGAAAATCGACCTCGCGGATCAGGGTGGATGCCATGAGCGCCGCGGCGGGGGTCTCGACCATGGCACCCAATTCGACGGGGCCTTTAGCCCCAAGGTCCGCCAGAAGCTCGTCGATCACGGCGCGCACGGCAGTGATCTCTGCAACGTCGGTGACCATCGGGATGAGGAGCCGCACCAAACCCGCCGGCTTAACCTTGAGCGCCGCGCGCAGCTGAGTGCGCAATAGATCCGGGCGCGCGAGGGCGGTGCGTATGCCGCGCAAGCCCAGCGCCGGGTTTTCCTCCGCAGGCAGCGGCAGGTAGCGCAGCGGCTTGTCGCCGCCCACGTCCATCAACCGCAGAATCAGCGGCCTGCCCTCGAGCGCCGCGGCAATGCCCTGGTAGGCGGCCAATTGCTCGCTCTCATCCGGCGCGGTCTCCCGATCGATGAACAGAAACTCGGTACGCAGCAACCCGCAACCCTCGGCGCCGTTGGCGACCGCCGCCGCGGCGTCCTGCACATTGCCCAGGTTCGCGAATACCTCGATGCGCGTGCCGTCGAGCGCGCGGCATTCGGTTTGGGCCTCGGCCTGCGCCTTGGCGCGGCCCACGGCCCGAGATTCAACCGCCGCTCGTGCTGTCGCGATGGCCGAGTCCGTCGGCGCCCACTGCAGTGCGCCGCCATCGGCATCGACGATCACGGTGGCGCCGTCGGGAATATCCCGAATCCCCCCGCCCAAACCCACCAGCATGGGAATTTCCATGGCCGCCGCCAGGATGGCGACATGCGATGTAGCGCCGCCGGCAGCCAAGCAGATGGCCACCAGCCGCTGCCGGTCGAGCGCGGTCAACTCCGACGGCAGCAAGTCATTGGCGATGAGCACAGCCTGCTCGGGGAGAGGAAGGTTCATCGGCCGCGCTTCGCCGGCAAGCGCCAGCAGCACATGCGACTCCACGTCCAGCAGGTCGTCGGCGCGCTCGCGCAAGCGCGAGTCATCGAGCGCCTCGAGCGCGGCGATGGAGCGGCGGATGGCCGCGCGCCAGGCGAATCCCGCGCTCTTGCCCGCATCGATCAGTTCGTGCGCCGCCTCATTCAACTGCGGATCGTCGAGAAACTCCAGATGCGCCGCAATGATTTCGCCGCGGGTGGCGCCGCCGGTGGCGGCCACGCGCTCGAGCCGCGCACGCGCATGCGCCCGCGCCTCATCGAGCGCCGCGCTCTCTTGCGCGGATCCAGAACCCCTCTCGATGACGTCGATCTCGCGGCGCTCGATTCGAGTGGCGCGGCCCACCGCGAAGCCGGCGACGGCCGCAACACCTAAGAGAACACCTCGAACGGCAGCGGGGCTCGGGGTCGCGGCGGGTTCGCGTGACGCCGCCGCGTCATGGCGGACGGCGGTGTTGCCGGCGTTGCCGCCCCGAGCAACGTCGTGGCCGGCGGCTGACTCCAAGCGCTGCGCCTCTTGCATGCCGGCGAGCAGACCGGCGACGGACTGCGCAGCGTCGGTGCCGCTCGCTTCTATGGTCAACTCGTCGCCCTGGCGCACACCGAGCGCCATGATGGCGACCACACTGCGCGCATTGGCGCTGCGGCCATGCGCACGGAGCGTGGCCGCGGCCCCGAATGCCTTGGCGCGCTGGGCGAGTATGGCGGCGGGCCGCGCATGTAGTCCCTGGCGCAGCATCACGATGAGCGTTTGCACCACGGGGGCGCCGCTCGGCGCAGCGGCCGCCCCGGACGAGCGTGCAGCCGCGATTTCAGGGATACCCTCGATCTCGAACAAGAGATCACCCGCGGCGACCGGGCCGACGGTGTGCCGCCGCAGCAGATGCAAGCCGTCCATCGGTGTCACGAGGACGGGCGTCATCAAGCTCTTGGCGCCGCGGGCGACCACGTCGAGGTCGAAGCGGATGAGCTCGTCGCCCGCGTGGACCCTGGCGCCGGGCCGCACTCGGGCCTCGAATCCGCGACCGTTCAAGGTGACGGTGTCGATGCCGACGTGAACCAACACATCGACGCCGTCGGCAGCGCGGATGGACACGGCATGGGCGCTCGCGGGCAAGGTGATGATTTCGCCCGCGCAGGGCGCGAGCACAACTGCACCGGTGGGATCGATGGCGAGACCGTCGCCCAGCATACGCCCCGCAAATACGGGATCGGGCACCGCGTCGAGCGCGTCGCACCAGCCATCCAAAGGCGCAAGGATCCGAATGGTCGACATTCGCCGTTTACCCTCCGATCTCAACCCAGTCGAGCGCCCACATCGGATCCAGTCGTGGACGCGCGAAACGCAGACACAGATCATGCCATCCCGCGAGGGCGGGCAAGCGCTGCGGCGGCAGCGTAGTCACGCCGGGAGTGTCAGACGACGCCGCTATTGGTAGTAGGACAAGCGCCGGTGTGTCGCAGCCGTCCACATGAACCTCGAGTTCGCCCTGCACCGTGCGTGCGTCGCCCACCCGTATCTTGGCGGCGTCCGCGCCGATCTCATAATTAAACGGCAACGGCGCGACCGCGGCAACGATGAGCGGACCCTTGGACAAGTCGACTCTGCGGTCGATCCAACAGGGGTTCATGATGTCGATGGCAAGCGGCCGCGCTTCACCCCCACTTGGGCTAAGCAACAGGCCGATTCCGTCACTGCATTGTTCGAGATCGTGGCTGTCGCGGCGCAATACCGCCCGGGCGTCCAGGTGCTTCTCCCAGGTGCGCGACACTTCATCGGTACCGGCAAAGGCGGCGGCGCGGACCAGGGTGCCTGGCGGCAGAGTCAACGGCGCCGAATAGCGCGGCGACTGGGCCGAGGGCTGTGTGCCATCGAGGGTGTAACGAATGTCGGCGAAGGACGCAGTAGGGTCTTGCGCCGCCAGCTGGTTGGACAGAGTCAGGGTGAAGCCGCCCGGGGCGGGTGAGACCTGCGCCGCCGGCGCGAACACACTGTCCGCGTAGTTCAAGCCGAAGGCTCGATAGCGCGCGAACATGGGCACGAGGCGCTGCACAAAATCCGGCCACCGTCGGCGTGCCGCGGGCGACCAGCCCACCTCCGCGAGCGCCGCGGCTCGCGGCAGTGCCATCCATTGGACGCGCGCTTCGGTTCGCATGTGCTCGGTCCACAGATTGCCCTGGAGTCCGAGCACATGCGACCGCTCACCGGTGCTCTGCGACGGATCCTGCGGCTCGAATTCATACACCTCCTCGAGCGAGAGTACTTTCAGGCGGCCGGGCGGTTCGTCCGGCCGCGTGCTCTGCCGATGATCGAAGTAGAGCGCGGGATCCGGCGCGAGAACGGAATCGTTGCCCGCCGCGGCTGCGAGATGCGCGCCGGATACCCCGTGCCAGGACATGACGATGGCGTCCTTGCGAAGCCCCGGCTGTAATATCTCATCCCAACCGACGATTCGCCGGCGCCGCGTCGCGAGGTACGTGCCGATCCTCTGCGTGAAGTAGGCCTGCAGCGCATCGGGGTCGTGAATCCCGAGTTCCGCTGCTCGCGCCCGGACCTGGGGCGATGCGTTCCACTCGTCTTTCACGGCTTCATCGCCGCCGATGTGAATGATGGGGCTGGGGAAGAGTTGCACCACTTCCGCCAGCACGTCATCCAGAAAGCCGAAAGTCTTCGGCTCCAAGTTGAACAGGTGATTCAGGACGCCCCAGTTGGGCGAGACGCGCAGTGTCCCGGTGCCGGTGCCCGACCCCAATTCCGGGTAGGCGGCGATCGCCGCCGTCGCATGGCCCGGCATGTCGATCTCCGGGACGATTTGCACATGCCGGGTGGCCGCGAATCGAACGAGGTCGCGCACTTCGTCCTGGGTATAGAAGCCGCCGTAGCGCGCACCGTCAGGCTCGACTCGCCAGGCGCCGATCGAGGTCAGCCGTGGATACTTGCGGATCTCGAGCCGCCAGCCCTGATCGTCGGTCAAATGCCAGTGCAGCACATTGAGTTTGTGCCAGGCCATCCAGTCGATCATGGAGCGCACGAAGGCGGGCGATTGAAAATGCCGCGCCGAATCGAGCATCAATCCGCGCCAGGCAAACACCGGTGCATCGTGGATGCTCTGCGCGGCGATTCGGCCCGAATCAAGTCCCGGCGGCAGGAGCTGCCAGAGAGTGACGGCGCCGTAGAACAGGCCGGCCGCCGAACTTGCGGACACCGTGATCCGCTGCGGCGCGACGTCGAGTTCGTAGCCCTCGGGACCCAATCCGCTGCGCCGGCGGAACGCAATGGTGGGGGTGCCGGTGCTGCCGCCGTTCGCCGCGGCCGAGGTGATCGGCAACCGGAGTCCGTTGGTGCGGGTCCACAATTCAACGAGGTAGCGGGCGGCGGCGCGCGCGTCGCCATCGCCGCGCGGCACCTCAACTACGGTGCCGGTGCCTACCTCGAATGAGCCGACTCTGGGAGTGATCTCGGCGGGAATCGGAATGACATCGGCCGGCGCCGCTGCCGCCGCGCCGAGCGCGAGGCTGAAAAAAAGGGCGGCGGTTTGCACCGCCGCCCTTCGTCCTCTCACGATTCTCGAGCCATGCCGCACGATTCACACTCTACTTGATCGCCTCGTGCGGCGGCCGATGTACGCCTACAGCTTGAAGCGGAAGTTCAAATAGTACTGCGAACCGTTCTTGTAGAAGGCTCGCGGCTGATCTTCATTCAATGCATAGTACTTCAAGGTCGGATTGTTGAGGTTCATGCCGTCGAGCGTGACCGAGAAGTTCTGGTTGATCGTGTATACCAACGATGCCGACAGCGTACCGATGTTGTACTGCGTGAACGCCGTGCTCCGATCCAATCCACTGTAGAAGGAGGAGCGGTAGGTATAGCCCACACGCGCGCTGAAGGCATTATTCTCGAAGTAGCCTTGAACGTTGTAGGTGTTCTTCGAGGTTCCCACCAACCGATCGTCGCCGCTGCTCGGCAAGTTCGTCGTCTGCCTGCCGTCGGCGTACGTGTAGTTGCCGATGAACCCGAAGTGCTCCGTGAAGGCCTGCTGATAGGCGAATTCGGCGCCCTCGACACGGCCCGCCGCGTTGATTGGTGCGGTCAAGTCGTACGGTACGACGGTTCCATTAAATGCCGTGCTGTACGTGACGTAGGATTTGGTGAGGCTGCCGTAGCTCACGTAATTGCGCAAGTCCATGTAGAAGGCCGTCGCGGACAGCAGTGAAGCTTTCGCGAAGTACCATTCGATGCCTGCGTCCAGGTTGGTCGAACGAATGGGCTTCAAGTCCGGATTGCCGGCGGTACCGCCGCCGAATCCGCAACCGCCGATAGTGGGGGTGACTCCCACCGGGCAGGGTGCGCCCGGAGGCGACAGGCTGGTGAATCCGGCCAGCGCCGAGTAGTCCGCACGCGTCATGGTCTCGGCTGCCGCAAAGCGTGCAACCAGGTCCGGCGCCAGGTCGAGCTTCAAATTGGCGCTTGGCAGCACGTCGTTGTACGTGTTCTTGGTTTCCAGGGGAACAAAGTCGCCGAAGGCCGAGGTAGTGATCACCCCGGGCTGATTGGCGCCGGCCGACGTGTACGTCACCACATCTTCGTCGGTGCGCACATAGCGCAGGCCGATGTTGCCCGCCCAATTGCTGCCCTTGAAATCCCCCTGCACGAACGCCGCGGTGTCCTTCTCGTACACCTCGAACATGGAGTTCCAGTCCAGGCGGCTGACCGGATTGCGATTCACGTTGGTCGGACTGTCGTAGGCCGCCAACTGCGCCGGTGACCAGTACCAGACGTCGGTCGGGATATTGGCGCCGAAGGTGTTGAAATTCGACGGATAGTTGGAAAAGCCGCCGGTGGGATACGCCGAGGGGCTTTGGCCCGCGGCGGTGGGGCCCTGCCCGATGACATTGGCGGAGGTACGGTCATGCTTCTCGTAGCGCACGCCGAACTTGAGGTCCTTCCAGGCGCCGTTGTCGAGCTTGAAGTCGCCGTCGATCTTGGCCCACTCTTCCGTGTCCTTCACGTCGATGTTCTGATCGCCGAAGATCCAACCGAAAGCGACCGGTCCGCCGCCTGCGCCCGACAAGGGTGTGTTGTTGACCTGATTTCCCAGATTGAAGCTCGGGCCGCTGCTTATGCCGTTCAACTGGTAGGCGGCACCGGTGCCGATGCCCGGAGAGGTCTCCGACACGTCTTGGTTCGGCGTCTTGCCGTCGCCCCAGGAATAACCGACCTGTCCCAGGAAGCTCAGCGTATCGGTCGCATTCCAGGTGTTGTCGAGATTGACGAAGTTCGCGGTTGCCGTCTCATCGGGACGGGAAATCTGGTCGTAAACGCCGTAGTCCGTGCCTGCGACCGGCGCAAATGTCGCCGAGGTCAGAGTGTTGCCCGCAATCGTGTAACCCGGATTCGGCGCCTGGCCCTCGCCGCCATTGATGAAGTGCGTGCCCCAGAAGAGATAATTGCGGTTGTAATTGCTTGCAATCATTCTCGAGGAGAATCCCGTCAGATCGACGGTGTCGTTGTCGGTGGGCTTGAACTCCACATCGATCAGGCCGCCATTGCGTTCACGCGTCTGGGTGAAAAATGCGGCACCCATCTCATGCGGATACTGCACGCCCGACAAGTCCGGATTCGAGAGGGCAATGGGACTGAGGGGCGCGATCGTGTCGTAGCCCAGCACCTCGATGCCGTCGCGGCGCAGATGCCGCTTCTCGGAGAATAGTTGCACCATGACGCCGACATTGTCCCCATCGTTCTTCCAGGCGCCGAGGGCGCTGAACTGTGGGTCGGTCTTCGAAGGCAGATCGGCGTACACCGCCCCGGCCGAGGCTTCGAGCGTGAACGGCTTGGAGAAATCGAGCGGCTTGCGCGTGATAATGTCCACCGAGCCCGCGACACCGCCTTCGACCAGTTCGGCGCTGGAGCTTTTTTGCACGACGACCTTGCTGACGATTTCGGAGGGCAACAGGGTGTAGCTGACGCTGCGCCCCACCGTGCCGGTCTGGTCGAGCACGAACCAGTCGCCGGCAGCTACGTTGTGGCCGTTGATCAGCGTCTGCGTGAGGCTGGGGTTGGTGCCGCGCATGCTGACGCGGTCATTCTCGTCGAAACCGCCTTCATTGGCGCCCGCGGCGCTGGTGGTGATACCCGGCACTCGGGCCAGTGAATCAGCGACATTCTTGTCGGGCATCTTGCCGATGTCGTCCGCGGTTACCACGTCAGTCACCTCGACGGAGGCGCGCTTCGCGTCGAGCGACGCTTCGACCGACTTGCGGTAGCCGGTGACGACGATCTCCTCGAGTGAGTTGTCGGGTGACGGTGCCGGGGCGGCAAGCGTCAGCGCCGGAGGCGCGAGCATCGCAAGACCCAGTGCCGACTTGACCGCGAATGCGATCCGATTCATATAGAGATCCCCTGTTCTATTCATAGCAATGCCCCCTGTCCTGTCATCAATTCGGATTAAAAATTGTCATCGCCGGAGTGTGGCGGTCGTTGCGGCGCCGTTTGACTCATCCCGCCGAGCGGCTGATCTGCCCACACCAGTTAAGACCCAATATAGTACCAATTTTGAAAATCTGCTAGTGCCGCGTAATAAATACATAATTTATTCCTAAATACCTAAGAAAATTAGCGTGTTACTGAGAAATGTCATGGGTTGTTGTTCTAAAAGTGGTATTTGTTTGGTATTGTCCCAATGACTGAAGACATACCGGAAGACCGATTCAACCCCATGACCTCACTCGCCAAAGCAGTCGGCCCGCTGGACGGTCGCGGCAACCTGCCTCTGTACCAAGAATTGCAGCGGGCGCTGCGCAAGGCGATCGACAGCCGCCTTCTCGGGCCCGACGATGCGCTGCCCTCGGAACGCGATCTGGCCACGGATTTCGACGTGTCGCGCATCACGGTGCGCAAGGCACTGGATGGGCTGGTTGCCGACGGCCTGCTGGTGCGCAGGCAGGGCGCGGGTAACTTTGTTTCCGCGCGCGTCGACAAGAATTTCGCGATGCTGACGTCGTTTTCCGAGGACATGCGCGCCCGCGGCCGAACGCCGCGCAGCGTGTGGCTGAAGCGGGCGGCGGGCACGGTCACGCCCGAAGAGGCGCTGCATCTTCGATTGAGTCCCGGCACGCCGGTATTCCGCTTCAACCGAATTCGTTATGCCGACGATGCGCCGATGGCGCTGGAATACGCGACCATCGTGGCGACCGCGCTGCCTTCGATCGAAGACGTCGACGCCTCGTTGTACGAGGCGCTGGAGCGCGCCGGCCATCGTCCCGTGCGCGCGCTACAGCGCTTGCGCGCGGTGCTGCTCACCGACGATCAAGCCGAGTTGCTCAAGGCAAAGGCCGGCGATGCCGGGCTCTTGGTCGAGCGCTTGGGATCGCTGCCCGACGGACGTGCGATCGAGTTTTCACAGTCGTTCTACCGCGGCGATACCTACGACTTCGTGGCTGAGCTGAGCGCGTCCACGTGAGCGCGTCGCGCACGCTGAAGGTCGAAGGCACTCGCATGTTTCAGGAAGCGGCGAGCGCCTCGGACGCGGTGCGGGCGCAGTTGCAACACGATGCGGCTGCCATTGCGGCGATCGGTGCGCAGGTGCGTCGTCTCGCGCCGCGAACGGTGATCACCTGCGCGCGCGGCAGTTCCGATCATGCGGCCACCTTCGCCAAGTATCTGATCGAGACTCGTGCGGGCGTACTGACGGCATCGGCCGCTCCTTCGGTGAGCTCGGTGTACGGCGTTTCGCAGGATCTGCGGGGATGCCTGTTCATTGCGCTGTCCCAATCGGGGCGCAGTCCCGATCTGCTCGCCTCGGTGGCGGCCGCCAAGGCGGCGGGCGCGACGATTCTCGCTCTGTGCAACAGCCCCGACGCGCCGCTCGTGGCCGCCGCGGACCTGGTGATCGAATTGCGCGCCGGCGTCGAGACCAGCGTCGCGGCCACGAAATCCTACCTGGCCACTCTGGCCGGACTGCTTCGACTGGTCGCGGCGTGGACGCAGCACCCGGCGCTGACATCCGCCCTCGAGACTCTGCCCGCGATGATGGACCTAAGCTGGGCGCTCGACTGGTCGGCAGCGCTGCCCGTGCTCGTGTCTGCCGATCATCTCTATGTGGTGGGCCGCGGCTTAGGTCTGGGCGCGGCGCAGGAGGTGGCGCTCAAGTGCAAGGAAACCTGCGGTTTGCATGCCGAGGCCTTCAGCAGCGCGGAGCTGCGCCACGGCCCTTACGCTTTGTCGGGCCCTGGATTTCCGGCGCTGCTGTTCGCGCAGCGAGACGGCACGCAGGCGGGAGTGGAAACCCTGGGGGGCGATCTCGCGGGCCGCGGCGTACCGGTACTGATGGCCGGCGCGAAAGCCCCCGGCGCGACCCTGCTGCCCACCATCGAAGCGCTGCCCGAGATTGCTCCACTGCTCCTGGTGCAAAGCGCTTACCGCCTGATTGCCACGCTCTCGGTGCGGCGCGGGTTCGATCCCGACCACCCGGCGCATCTGCGCAAGGTCACGGAGACGATGTGATGCGAACGGCACTCACCAACGGCCGGGTGCTCACCGGTGAGGGCATCGTGAGCGGACAGACTCTGCTGCTTGCCGGCTCGCGCATCGAAGCTTTGGTCGATCCGAAGGATTCGCGCTGCCGCGGCAGCGAAGCCGTCGACCTCGGCGGACAGCTGCTGCTGCCCGGCTTCATCGACGTGCAAGTCAACGGCGGCGGTGGTGTACTGTTCAACGACGACCCAAGCCCGGAATCCATACGCACCATCGGCGAGGCCCACCGGCGCTTCGGCACCACCGGTTTTCTGCCCACGCTGATCAGCGACGATCTCGAGACCATCGAGCGCGCCGTCGCGGCCACGCAAGCCTGCCTCGATACGGGCATGCCCGGCGTTCTCGGCATTCACATCGAAGGGCCGTTCCTCAACCAGGCGCGCCGCGGCGTGCACGATCCCAAGCACCTGCGGCCGCTCGACGACAGCCTGGTATCGCTTCTCTGCCGGCTGCGCGACGGGCGCACGGTGCTGACGCTGGCGCCGGAGATGACGACGCCGGACATCATCGCGAAGCTCGCCGCGGGCGGCATTTTGGTGTCCGCGGGACACAGCGAAGCCAGTTTCGCCGAGACGACTCAAGCCATCGCCCGCGGCCTGCGCGGCTTCACTCACCTGTTCAACGGCATGGCGCGCCTCGATCCACGCGCGCCGGGGATCGTCGGTGCCGCGCTCTACGATCCGGACACCTGGTGCGGGATCATCGTCGACGGCCACCATGTCGATCCCATCATGTTGCAGCTCGCGCTGCGCTGTAAGCGCCACGAACGGTTCATGTTGGTCACCGATGCAATGCCGACGGTCGGTTCGGCAAAGTCCAGCTTCGTGCTGCAGGGGCGCACCATCAGCGTGGCGGACGGGATATGTCGCGATGAGAACGGCACTCTCGCGGGCACTGCGCTCGATATGGCGGGCGCCGTGCGCAATGCAGTCTCGATGCTCGGCCTCGATATTGCCGAGGCCGCGCGCATGGCCGGCCAATATCCTGCCGAATTTCTCGGCCTGGGCCGCGAGCTCGGGCGCATCGCGCCGGGTTATCGCGCGAATCTCGTGCTGGTGAACGACGAACTCAGGGTGCAGAGGACTTGGATCGAGGGCCAGGCGTCGGCTTGACCTTCGATGTGTTGACCTTGGAGAGCGCGTCGAACAGGCTGACATTGGGATGCTTGGCGCAATCGGCCAGCAAGGCGCTCTGGAAGGAATTCAGCAAGTCGGCGTCGAAGACATGGCTGCCCGACCTTGCCGTGGAAAATCCGAACAGCCACATCATGATGGTAGTTGCGCTCTCCTGATCCGTGCGTGCCAACTCGATATGACGCGGGGCGAATGTCGAGCATTCGAGCGTGGTGAGGTTCAGGGGACTCTTGGGCTCGGGTTTGACGATGGCCAGCGCATTCAGAACGCTCTCGGCGGGATTACTCTTGCACTCGCCGTCCAGCGCGAAGCCGAAAGCCGTCAGCGCTTCCGGATACATGACGTGGTCGCCGGACTTCGCCACCGAATAGCCGAACAGCCACATCACCGTGTTGATGTTGTCGGCGGTCGGATTCGTGAGCGAGGCCGGCAAGACCTCGTTCTCATACTTCTCGCAGCTCAATGTCGCGAGATTGAGCTGGGCGGCGCGGCTCATGCAGGGAGCCAGGCAGATCGTGAGAACGATCCCGGTAAGACATTTCATTGATGGAACTCGCGAGGCGGGCCGGAACGTCGGCGTGAACGCCATATGACATCACAGAACCGTGCGAAGTTCTCGGAGTCTCTTAGGGTGGGCTGGTTCCCGCGGAGTTGATGCATAATCTCCCGGCGCGTAGGCATGACAACGCGTAGGCATGACTAGGAGGGGCGGTGATGAGCACAGTCCTGGTGACCGGCGGTTCGGGCTTCATCGGCAGTCACTCCATCCTGCAGCTCCTGGCCGCGGGCCATCGGGTGCGGACCACCGTGCGCAACCTCGGGCGCGAGGGCGAGGTTCGCGCCATGCTGCGGCAAGGCGGCGCCGAGCCGGGTGATCGTTTGTCCTTCATCGCCGCCGATTTGGAAAATGACGCGGGCTGGGCGGATGCGGCCGCCGGCTGCGACTACGTCCTGCACGTGGCGTCGCCCTTTCCGGCGGGCGTGCCCAAGCACGAGGACGAACTGATCGTGCCCGCGCGCGAAGGCGCGCTCCGGGTGCTGCGCGCCGCGCGCGGCGCCGGCGTCAGACGCGTCGTGCTCACCTCTTCCTTCGCCGCGGTCGGCTACGGCTACAAGCCACAGACGGCGCCTTTCGATGAAACGAATTGGACCAATCTCGACTCCCGGGGTTTGGCCCCCTATGTGAAGTCGAAGACCTTGGCCGAACGCGCGGCCTGGGAGTTCATCGGCAAGGAGGGCGGCGGCCTCGAGCTCTGCGTCATCAATCCCGTGGGCGTATTCGGCCCGGTCCTGGGCCCCGACCTGTCAACCTCGATTCTCCTGCTGAAGCGCATGATGGACGGCGCGATGCCCGGCTGTCCGCAGCTCTACTTCGGCGTGGTCGATGTGCGCGACGTCGCGGACCTGCACATTCGGGCCATGACTCCTGCGGCGGCCAAGGGTGAGCGCTTTCTCGCGGTGGCGGGCGACTGCATGTCCATCCTCGACATGGCCAAAGTGCTGAAGCGCCGCATGGGCGCCGCAGCAAAAAAAGCGCCGACATTTCAATTGCCCAACTGGCTGGTGCGCATCGCCGCATTGCGCGATCCCCTGGCGCGGTCCATCGTGCCCGAACTCGGCAGGGTGAAGAATGCCAGCCACGAGAAGGCGAAGCGGGTGTTGGGCTGGACGCCGCGCTCCAACGAGGAGGCCATCGTCGGAACCGGCGAGAGCCTGGTGCGGCTGGGGCTGGCGGGATAACGAGAATCACCTATCGGAAATGTGCACTCGCACATGGACACTCGCACATGGACAATCTAGCTGCCCATGCAATAGCAGCCTTGACAATAATTGCCTAGGCAGTAGAATGCCACCTAAGGAATGCAGTTGTGAGCCCAGACACCCAAATCTACGACGTCGAGACCTATCAGCCCGCCAGTTGTGTCGGGCAATTGATGTATCGGGTTCGCGCCGCGCAGATGAGCGCCTTGGACGAGGCGCTGGCCCAAGACCCGGACTTAGCGCCGCTGGAGATCAGTTCGGCGCAGTACATCATTATCAGTGTACTGGCCAAGCGTGGTGTGGATTCGCCGGTACAGCTGTGCAAGGACCTCTCGTACGACGCGGGTGCCATGACGCGGATGGTCGACCGGCTGGTAGCGAAAGGCCTGATCAACCGGCGCCGCTGCCCGGATGACCGGCGTTGCGTGAAGTTGGAATTGTCCGAGGAGGGGCGGGAGGCGCTGCCAAAGCTCCGTGCCTGTTCAGTTCGAGTGCTGAATCAGTTTCTGCGCGGCTTCAGCCAAGCGGAGGCACGGCAGCTCGAGGGATTCATGGTCCGAATGCTGCAGAACGCCTGATATTTTTTTGTGGATTTCCTTGCCTAGGCATTAACCGCTCAGGCAATAGTTAGATGACGAGGAAAATGATGGAAAGTGTTCTCATACTCTTGATCCGGCGTACGCGCCTGCTGCTGCAGGAATTGGCGCCTCACCTAGCGCTCTTGATGTTGCCCGGCGGCTATCTCATCGCCCTGACCGGGTTAGTCCACCGGCGCTGGCTGCCGACTTCACTGCGCACATGAATGAGAGGGCGCAAATAAGTGCAGCAGGGCACCTCGCGGTCCTGCTGACATGCGTCCTCAGTCTCGGCACTCTCCAGGGTTGCGCTTCGATGGTCATCAGAAAGCCCTCACCGCCACCGACGCAGGCCCTGGCAGATTCGCCGGGCGGCATACGGGTGATGGGCGCCGATCACCGCTTCGCCGATGTCTCCGTACAAAGCGTGGCACGGCGAGCTCGAGAATTGCGCGGGGGTGAACCTGTCACCATGCTCGCCCTGTCCGGTGGCGGCGCCGACGGGGCGTTCGGCGCGGGCGCTCTGGCCGGACTCACACGCGCCGGAGCGCGCCCGCAGTTTTCCGTGGTCACCGGGGTGAGTGCCGGTGCCTTCCTCGCGGCCTACGCCTTTCTAGGTTCCGAATGGGACGAGCAACTCAACGACGCCTACACGAGTGGACGTGCCGAGCACCTCCTGCAGCCGCGCGGACTCGGCATGATTTTCGACTCCAGCGTCTATCGCGGCAGGCCGCTCGAGCAACTGGTCGAGCATTACTTGAGCGATGCACTCATCCAAGCGGTGGCGCGCGAGGCAGCCTCGGGGCGCCTGTTGCTGGTGGCCACCACCAACGTCGATACCGGAGAGACCGTCATTTGGGACTTGGGATCCATCGCAATGAACGGCGGTCCCAACGCGAAAGCTCTCTTTCGGGATGTCTTGGTCGCATCGGCCAGCGTCCCCGGCATGTTTCCGCCGGTGATCATCCGTGTTCAGGCGGAGGGCGGAGACTTCAGTGAGGCTCATGTCGATGGAACCACGACTGTGCCCTTCCTCGTCCCTTCGGGCTTGCTGCAAGCGCCCGGTGAGGACTCGGATCATTCGCCGCCCAAAGTGTATGTCATCGTCGATGGACGATTGAGCGAAGAACCCACGCAAGTCCAGTTGCATTTCAGATCCATCGTATCGCGCAGCATCTCGGCGGGTCTGACCCACATGACTCGGACCACGCTGGAGCTCACCGCAACCACCGCACAATTGCAGGGCACGAGTCTGCAATACTCGGCGATTCCCACCGCTTACCCGAACCTTGCTCCGTTTGATTTCCGCACCTCGACCATGCGCTCCTTGTACCAATACGCTTATGAGTGTGCGCATACCGGTCGACTGTGGGTCGCCTCACCGGGCGCGGTTACGGATCACCCACAGCACGATGATTCCGCTTCCGGGCAGAGGATCGGGTGTCCGGCGGACGATGACTACATCGCGCGCTTTGCAGTGCGCTGAGGAGAACCCACATGACCGACAACACAAATCACCGGCCCGAATCGCTGCCCACGGCAAACTATAATTCAGCCCTCGCGCGCGCGGTCGCGTGGTTGGGGGATCGCTATCTGTTGGCGAAGCCGATCAACGCCGCGCCGGGTCGCTCCACCTCCGTTAGGTCTGGCTTCAGTCAGCGTCCGTAGCTACAATCCGCGCGTCCTCGAGAGAATCGAATGCGCGTCCCGCGGGATGGGAAAGAAACATCGAGCATCGTGCCATGGCTTGCGTGGGCGTGGCTGTTAGTCTCCCCGGCCTCACAGGCCGGCGTGCACCGCTGTCTGCAGAAGGACGGCAGCACCGAATACACTGATCAACCTTGCCCCGCCGACTCGGTTCCATTGCCGAATCACGAACCATCGCGGGTCGTCGTCGAGCAAAAGGGCAAGGTGACGAACTTGACGGTCGTCGGTCAGCTTGCCGCCAAACAGCCTCTGAGCTGCGTGTCGATCGATCTAGCCGGCAAGGATCACACGCCGCCGGATCTGTACCAAGGCGTCTCGGCCTGCATCCAACAGGAGGATTATCGGACCGCGGTTGCGCTGTTTGCGCTCGCGGGCATGGAGAGCCGCTTTGATGCCCAGCGTGTTTTGGACAAGACCGCGGGACAGGCGGGGCAGGCGCTCATCATGGACACCATCAACGGCATCCCCGACGACAGACGACGAAAATTTCAGGCCGCCGTCAAGTCGGTAGCCGAGGATCCCGAGGTACTTTCCCGCACCTGCGCTTCCGTGCGAAAGATCGGCTACCCCACCTACTACCCCGCCTACATGGTGCTTCACGGTATACGCGCATTCACGGCGAAACCGGACGACCCCACGTTGGAACCGAACTTCGACGGCGCAACCGCGTGGAATTCCCTGCTCGGGAGCTATTTGAACTGTCGCTGATCAACCGAGCGGGTCGGCAATCACGAGCGATAGCGGCCCGCAACGGTGCGCAGCAACTCGCGCAGCAATGACTTCAGCGGCTGGGCGCGAGCTGCGTCGAACGCCGGAATTCGCGCCTCCTCGAGGTAGGCGCATTGCGCGATTTCCAATTGCACGGCCTCGATATGCGCGGCGGGATTGCCGTAGTGGCGGGTGATATAGCCGCCTTTGAATCGGCCGTTGACCACGAAAGAGAATTGATTCTGCGCGCCCAAGCTGGTCACGATGCGATACAGAATGATCGGCGAGCAGCTGCGTCCGTCGGCGGTGCCCACATTGAGATCCGGGAGGCGTCCGTCGAACAGCCCCGGGACCTGCGAGAGAATCGAATGCGCATCCCACAGGATGCAAGTTCCGTAAATCCGCGCGAGCTCCCGGGTGAGACCCGCGAGCTTGTCGTGGTAGGGCTGCCAGTACATGCTCAGCCGCTCGGCGATTTCCCCGGGCGTGGGGTTGCCGTCCTCCAAGTACAAGGGCGTGCCGTCGAAGGCTTCGGTGGGGCACACCGTGGTCTCGCGCTGACCCGGGTACAGCGGGGCACCGTCGGGCGGGCGATTCAGGTCGACGAGGTATCGAGTATGAGTTGCGCGGAGGATGCTGGCGCCCAGTTCGCGAAAAAAATCGTACAGCTCGGGGACGTACCAATCGGTGTCGGGTAGATCGAGCGCCTTGGGCTGCAGGCGTGCCGCGAGCTCCGGCGGCACGTAGGTTCCCGAGTGAGGGAAGCTGATCAGCAGCGGTCCTTCACCCGCCACATACTCGAACAGGGGTTCAGGGGCCCGCAGCTGCGTCATCGGTGCTGCGCTCTCGACGGGAGAATTCGCTCGATGAGCGCGGAGAAGCGTCCCGACTTGACCCAATGCTGCGCCGCCCGGATGTCGGGCGAAAAGTACCGATCGACGGCGTAGAACGGCACGTCGCCGCGGATGACGGCATGAACCTTCTCGAGGTCCGTCGAGGAGCGCGCGGGCCGGTGGAAATCGATGCCTTGAGCGGCGGCCAATAGCTCTATGCCGATCACCGCCGCCGCATTGTCGACCATGGGACCCAAACGGCGGGCGCCGTGGGTGGCCATGCTGACATGGTCTTCTTGATTGGCAGAGGTCGGAATCGAGTCGACGCTGCAGGCGGTCGAGAGAGTCTTGTTCTCCGCGACCAGGGCCGCGGCGGTGACCTGGGCGATCATGAACCCCGAATTCACGCCGCTGTTCTCGACCAGGAACGCCGGCAGGCCGCTCATTTTGGGATCGACCAGCACGGCTATTCGCCGCTCCGCGAGGTTGCCGATCTCCGCGATCGCGAGCGCCAGGGTATCGGCCGCGAACGCCACGGGCTCGGCATGAAAGTTTCCGCCCGAGAGGACGTCGCCCGACTCCACGAACAGCAGCGGGTTGTCGGTGACGGCATTGGCCTCCCGCTCCAATGTAATGCTGCAATTGCGGATGAGTTCGAGGCAGGCGCCCATCACCTGCGGCTGGCAGCGAAAGGAATAAGGGTCCTGAACGCGCGAGCAGTCGAGATGCGAGGCGCGAATGGCGCTGCCCGCGATCAAGTCCCGGTACTCGCGCGCCACGTCGATTTGCCCAGGCTGCCCGCGCACTGCATGAATGCGCTCATCGAAGGGCGCATCGCTGCCCTTCAGTGCATCCACCGACATGGCGCCGGCGACGACGGCGGCGGCAAACACGTCTTCCGCTCCGAACAGTCCCGCGAGTGCGAGCGCGGTGGAGACCTGGGTGCCGTTGATCAATGCCAGCCCCTCCTTGGCCCGCAGCTTGAGGGGTGCAAGACCGGCGAGCGCCAGGCCTTCGCCCGCGGGCAGCATGGCGCCGCGCACGCGCACTTGGCCGATGCCGAGCAACACCGTGCTCAGGTGCGCGAGCGGCGCCAGGTCGCCCGAGGCGCCCACCGACCCTTGGGCGGGAATCACCGGATACACCTCGTGCTCGAGCAGTGCCAGCAGGGCATCGATGACGGCCATGGTGATGCCGGAATGTCCGCGCGCCAGCGCATTGACCTTCAGCGCGAGGATCAGCCGGACGACGGGATCCGGCAGTGCATCGCCCACGCCCGCCGCGTGCGACAGCAACAGGTTTCGCTGCAGGAGATCGAGCTGATCGGCCGGTATGCGGGTTTGGGCGAGCAAACCGAATCCGGTATTGATCCCATACGCGGCGTCGCCCTTCGCAATGATGTCATCGACCAGGGTGGCCGCCGCCGCGATGCGGCCGCGGTCATGCGCCGTCAACCGTAGGGCTGTCGGATGTTCGTGGATGCGCCTCAGCATCGATAGGTCGAGCTGACCGGCGCGAATGTCCAGTATTTGCCTCAAGGGTCACTCGATCATGGGCAGGTTCAGACCCTGCTCGCGGGCGCAGGCGATGGCGATCTCGTAGCCGGCGTCGGCGTGGCGCATGACGCCGGTGCCGGGATCGTTCCAGAGGACGCGGCGAATGCGCTTGGCCGCAGCGTCGCTGCCGTCGCAGACGATGACCACGCCGGCGTGCTGGGAGTAGCCCATCCCGACGCCGCCGCCGTGATGAATCGAAACCCAGGTGGCGCCGCTCGCCGTATTCAATAGGGCGTTGAGCAAGGGCCAGTCGGAGACCGCATCCGAGCCGTCCTTCATCGCCTCGGTCTCGCGGTTGGGGCTGGCCACGGAGCCGGAGTCCAGGTGATCGCGGCCGATCACGATGGGCGCGGAGACCTCGCCGCTCCGGACCATCTCGTTGAACGCGAGGCCGAGGCGATGCCGCTGTCCCAAGCCGACCCAGCAGATACGCGCCGGCAATCCCTGGAAATGAATCTGCGAGCGCGCCATGTCGAGCCAGTGATGCAGATGCGGATCGTCGGGGATCAATTCCTTGACCTTCGCGTCGGTTTTGTAAATGTCTTCCGGGTCGCCCGAGAGCGCCACCCAGCGGAAGGGGCCCACGCCGCGGCAGAACAGGGGGCGGATGTACTCCGGCACGAAGCCCGGAAAATCGAAGGCGCGGGTTACACCCGCATCGAGGGCGACCTGGCGGATGTTGTTGCCGTAGTCGAATACCGGCAGCCCCATCCCCTTGAAGCGCAGCATGTACTCGACATGCTTGGCCATGGAGGATTTGGCCGCGGCCGCCGTGCCGGTGGGATCGCTCGCGCGCCGCTCGTCCCATTCCTCCACCGTCCACCCCTGGGGCAGGTAGCCGTTGACGGGGTCGTGCGCGGAGGTTTGATCCGTGACGGCATCCGGGCGGACGCCGCGCTCGAGCAGGGCGTGCAGCACATCGACGATGTTGCCGAGCAGGGCCACCGACAGGGGCTTGGATTTCCCCTTCGCCGCCGCGAGCATGGCGAGCGCCTCATCCAGCGACTTGGCTTGCGCGTCCACATAGCCCGTTTCCAGGCGCTTGGCGATGCGGCTTTGGCGGCACTCGACCGCGAGCATGCTGAAGCCCGCCATGGTGGCGGCCAAGGGCTGCGCTCCGCCCATGCCGCCCAAGCCCGCCGTGAGTATCCACTTGCCGTTCACCTGATCGTTGAAATGGCGCCGGCCCATTTCGGCGAAGGTTTCGTAGGTGCCTTGGACGATGCCCTGGCTGCCGATGTAGATCCACGAGCCGGCCGTCATCTGGCCGAACATGGCGAGTCCCTTGCGATCGAGTTCGTTGAAGTGTTCCCAGGTCGCCCAGTGCGGCACCAGATTCGAATTGGCGATGAGTACCCGCGGCGCATCGGCATGCGTCGGGAACACGCCCACCGGCTTGCCGGACTGCACCAGCAGGGTTTCCTCTTCGGTGAGGGCTTTGAGCGTTTCGACGATGCGGTCGTAGCAATTCCAGTCGCGGGCCGCGCGCCCGATGCCGCCGTACACGACGAGCTCGGCGGGATTCTCCGCGACTTCGGCGTCCAAGTTGTTCATCAGCATGCGCAGCGGTGCTTCGGTCATCCAGGACTTGGCGCTCAAGGTCTTGCCGCGGGCGGCGCGAATGTTTCTGGGTTTCAAGGGGGCGAGCATGGTTGCATCCTTAGGGGCGGAAACGCCCCGACATTTCATATCGGGAACCGGGGTAAAACAGCTTGGCCACCGAGGCGATCTGCCCGGCAGTCCAGGTGCGCCGTATCACGAGCAGGCAAGGCTCCTCGCGCTTCATGGCCAGAAGTTTGCGGGTGCGCTCATCTGGCATCACGGCACGCAGCAGGTGTTCGGCCTCCTGCAGCGGCGCGACCTTGATCAGGTAGTCATAGGGAGTGGTCTGGTTGAAATCCACTTTCAAATAGTCCGGAGCGAGCTTGGGTAGAACGTAGCGGTCTTCGAGCTGGATGGGCCGGTCGTTCTCGAAGTGCACGATGACCGAGCAGTACAACTCGCTGCGGGGCGCGATGCCGAAATCCTCGGCGAGCTCCGCGACCGCGCGAACGCGCTCGAGGGAAACGATCTCGGCGCGATGCACATGGCCCCGGCCGCCGATCTCCTCGGCGATGCTGCGGATTTCGAGAGGATGCGCGTGCGCCTGCCGGTCGGCGACGAAACTGCCGACGCCCGCGATGCGCACCAGAACGCCTTCGTCGCGCAATTCGCGCAGGGCTCGATTGGCCGTCATGCGCGACACGCCGAAGGATTTTACGATGTCGTTTTCGGACGGTACCCGCGTCGCGGCTCCCCACTTGCCTGAGCCGATATTGTCGAGGATGTGCCGCTTTACCTGCAAATACAGCGGCTGCAACGACGCGTTGGGCTTGCTCATGAGCGCAAGACTAAGCTGTATAGACAGGTACAGTCAACCACTTTAACGCTCCCATCCCCGAACGCTCAAGCTGCCCCGGCGAACCTGCGCACAAGTGCGCCGAACGCCGCGCGCGACTCCTCTTCCACTGCATGGCGCCCGTCCTTGATCACCCACCGGCCGGCCACCATGCAATGGCGGATGGCGGCGTCCGCGCCCGAAAACAGCAGGTGGTCGAGCGCGCCGTCCAGGCCCCCGCCCACCATGGACGGGTGGGCCGGGTCGAGCACCAGCCAATCGGCGCGTCGGCCGACCTCGATCGATCCGATCGGCTGGCCGAGGGCCTGCGCCCCATGCTGCGCGGCGTCACGCCAGAGGCGAGTCCCCACATGCGATTCGGCCGCGCCGGCGAGCACCGCGCGCCGTTTCTTACGCAGCCGCTGTTGGTATTCCAGCCAGCGCAGCTCCTCGGTGGGACTGACCGTCGACTGACTGTCGGAGCCGATGCAGAGACGACCGCCCGCCTTGAAATAGCGGGCGGTATCGAAGAACCCGTCGCCGAGATTGGCTTCGGTGCTGACCGAAACGCACACCGTGGCCGCCGAGGCGGCAATCCCCTTAAGTTCCTGGGGCGTGGCATGAGTGGCGTGCACCAGACACCAGCGAGAATCAAGCAAGCCCGTGTCGAGCAGCAGTTCGATGGGACGGCGCCCGGTTTCTTTCAGACAGGCCTTCACTTCCAGCACTTGCTCCGCCACATGAATGTGCAAGGGCATGTCGGCGTCGATCTTTCGAAGGCGTGAAGTCGCGTCGCGCAGGGTGTCGAGCGGCACGGCACGCAGGCTGTGGAAGGCCACGCCGGTGCGCTGCGTTCGCGGAGCGCCGCCCGCGGCCTGTGCGCGGCGTTCGGCGCCGATGCGATCTTCGACCGCGCGCAGAAAGCTCTCCGTGTCCGATGCGAATCTCGCCTGTTCGGGCTTTAAGGGCCGCCTGCCGAAGTCGCTGCACTGGTAGAGCGTGGGCAGGAACGTGAGGCCGATGCCCGCGACGGACGCGGCGTTGGTAATGGCCTCCCAGAGAGGATTCGCGCCTGAATAGAGCCCGCCTCCCGCTTGGCGGTGCAGGTAGTGAAACTCCGCGACCGAGGTGTAGCCGCTCTTGAGCATCTCGATGAAGAGCTGCGTAGCCAGAATCTGCAGATCGCCGGGTTCGATGCGATTCGCAAGATCGTACATTGCGCGGCGCCAGGTCCAGAAACTGTCGCCGGCCGACAGCCGATATTCGGTGTTTCCCGCCATGGCTCGCTGGAACGCGTGGCTGTGCGCATTGGGCATGCCGGGAACCACGATGCCGTCGATGCGCTCCATGTCGCGCGACTCTTCGGCCGATGCGTCGTCGATCGCGGTAATGAATCCCTCGTCCGACACGGTCACGACCACGCCTTGGGCCCACCCATGAGGCAGATAGACTGACTGCAAATAGTAGGGCCGCACGTTGACTATACCTGTATAGGGAACCAGCGTTGCCGTATCATACGGCCAACAAGCGTCGGCGGGCGATCAGCAGTGCAAAAAGATTCGGGCAAGGAATGGGACCAGATTTGGGTGGGTGCAAACATTGCCACCATGGTCGCGGGCACGGGCCCTTATGGCAACATCAAAGAAGCCGCCCTCGCGGTGAAGGGCGAGCGCATCGCATGGATTGGGCCCGCGGGCGAGGGCTACGCCCGTGCCTTGGGCCAAGGAGTCTCCGTCCAGGACGCCCAGGGTTTATGGATCACCCCGGGACTGATCGATTGCCACACGCATCTGGTGTATGGCGGCAATCGGGTCGAGGAATTCGAGCAGCGCCTCTGCGGGGTCTCGTATGAGGAGATTGCCAGGGCCGGAGGCGGCATCCAGTCCACCGTGCAGGCGACCCGGGCGGCAACTCATCAGGAGCTGCGCGCATCGGCGGCCATCCGCGCCCAACGCCTGATGGCGGAGGGAGTCACCACCATCGAGGTGAAGTCCGGTTACGGGCTTGAGCTGGGCGCCGAGCGGCGTCTGCTCGAGGTGGCGCGGGATCTCGAGTCGCTGTTGCCGGTCACCATCAGGAAAACATTCCTCGGGCTGCATGCGTTACCGCCGGAATTCGCGCTCAATCGTCAGGATTTCGTGGACGAGGTGGCAGGTGCTTGGCTCGAATCGCTGGCCGCGGCAGGGCTGGTGGACGCGGTCGATGCGTTTTGCGAGAACATCGCGTTCACCTTGCGGGAAACCGAAAGTCTGCTGCAGGCGGCGCAGCGGCTGGGCCTGCCCGCGCATGTGCACGCCGGGCAGTTGAGCGACATGGGCGCCGCCGAGCTCGCTGCGAAGTGGGGCGCGCTGTCCGCGGATCATCTGGAGTACCTGAGCGCTGCCGGCGCACGCTCCCTCGCCGGCGCGGGCACGGTTGCGGTGCTGCTGCCGACCGCCTATTTCACGCTGCGGCAAACGACGCCTCCGCCCGTCGGCATGCTGCGCGAGGCCGGCGTGCCGCTCGCCATCGCCACCGACTGCAATCCGGGGAGCTCCCCGTGCACCTCGATTCTGCTCGCGCTCAACATGGCCTGTACTTTGTTCGGCTTGACTGCCGAGGAAGCGTTGAGCGGCGCCACGCGGCAGGCCGCGCGCGCCTTGGGCGCGCTCGATGACATCGGAACCCTGGAAGTTGGAAAGCGCGCGGATTTGGCCCTGTGGCGTATCGAGCGGCCTGCGGAACTTTGTTACGCGCTGGGCGCGAACCCCTGTGCCGGGGTGGTGCACCGCGGGAAACTCAGGCGCCCGCAGTCACTCAACCTAGGCTGATCCGGCGTGGCTCGCTCACGGGCGCCGCGACGGCGCCGCCGACTCCTTCTTAAGTGTCTGGTACTCGCGGGTCTCGCGCTGGCCGTCGCAATCGCGGTGATCGCTGTCTGGGTGGTGCACCTCGACGGCGTCGTCACCCGGGAATTCCAGGGCCGGCACTGGTCCGTACCGGCGCGCGTCTTCGCGGCGCCGCTCGAACTCTACGTGGGCGCCCCGGTGTCCGCCGGCGACCTCGAGGAGGAGCTGCATCGACTGCGCTACCACAGCGGCGATCCGTCGACCGGTCCGGGCGTCTATCTGCGGCATGGCGACGTCTTCGATGTGCAGGCGCGCCGCGTGCGCTTCAGCGACGAACTGCGCGAGCCCACGAGACTGTCGATCCGGGCGGACGGCGGCTCGATCACCGACCTTCGGCTGGCCAACGGCACGGACTTGCCGGTGTTTCGCCTCGATCCGCCCATCGTCGGCAGCATATTTCCCGTCCACGGTGAGGACCGGCTCGTCTTGGCGCCCGCCGACGTGCCGCCCCTGCTGCGGACGGGCATCAAATTGATCGAGGATCGCCGCTTCGACGAACACCACGGCGTCGATGTCGTTGGTGTGCTGCGGGCGCTGTGGGCCGACCTGCGCGCCGGCCGGGTGGTACAAGGCGGCAGCACGCTGACCCAGCAGCTCGTGAAGAATTATTTTCTGTCGGATGAGCAGACCATTGGACGCAAGGCGACCGAAGCCATCATGGCGCTGCGGCTCGAGGAGCACTATTCCAAGGAGGAGATTCTGGTCGCCTACCTCAACGAGGTGTATCTCGGCCAGGACGGTGCGCGCGCCGTTCACGGCTTCGGCCTCGCCAGCGAGTACTACTTCGCCAAACCCCTCGCCGAACTAGACGTGGACGAAATGGCGCTGCTCATCGGGTTGGTCAAGGGCCCGTCCTTCTATGACCCGCGCAAACACCCGGACCGCGCGCGCTCGCGTCGCAACCTCGTGTTGCAGGAGTTGGCCGATGCGCATGTCATCGACCCCGCGATCGCAAAACGCGCCGCCGCGAATCCCCTGGCCTTGAAACCGCCGGGCGGCAGCTACGTGCCGGCCTATCTCGATCTCGTGCGCCGTCATTTGAAACGCGACTATGCCGAGGCGGATCTTGCAGCCGCGGGTCTCGCCGTGTACACCAGTCTCGACCCGCGGGCGCAGGCGGCCGCGGAGCTCGCACTGACATCGAACTTGAAGCGCCTCGATGCTGCGAGCCGGGTGCGCGGCTCGCACCTCGAAGGCGCGGTGATCGTGGCCGAGCCGAACAGCGGTGACGTGGTCGCCGTGGTGGGCGGCCGTGAAGTCGGGGCGGACGGCTTCAACCGCGCGCTCGACGCGCGCCGGCCGATCGGCTCCCTGGTCAAGCCTGCGGTATACCTGACCGCTATCGAGACCGGCCGCTACAACGCGGCCACCGTGATCGAGGACGCGCCGATCGAGCTCAAGCTCGGCGACGGCAGTATCTGGGCACCGCAGAACTTCGAGCACCAGGTCTACGGGCGGGTGCCGATGGCGCGCGCTCTGGCCGAGTCCATGAATTTGGCGACCGTTCGGCTCGGACTCGACCTCGGATTGCCGCGGGTGGTCGAGACGCTGCGCAGCCTGGGGCTCGAATCGGCACCCACGCTCAATCCGTCGCTGCTGCTCGGCACGGTCGAGATGACGCCGCTCGAGGTGGTGGAGGTCTATACCTCGTTGGCGAACGGCGGCTTTCGTGCCCGACTGCGTGCGGTGCACGCGGTGCTCGACGAGCAGGGCCGGCCGCTCAAGAGCTTCAAAGTGCAGGTCGAGGCCGCAGCACCGCCGTCCGCCGTCTACCAGATCGACCGCATGCTGACCCTGGTGACCACGCGCGGCACGGGCCGGGAAGCTCCCGCCCACCTGCCGCGGGGAACCGTGGTCGCCGGCAAGACCGGTACCTCTTCCGATACCCGCGATAGCTGGTTCGCGGGATTCACCGGCAGCTATGTCGCCGTCGTGTGGGTGGGCTACGACGACAACCGTGTCACCGGACTCACCGGCGCCGCCGGCGCGCTGCCCGTATGGGCCGACACTCTGGCGAAACTCAAGTCAGCCTCGTTCCAACCGGTGGCCCCGGAACTGGTCGAGGATCGCTGGATCGGATACGCGGATGGGCTCGAGACGACACCGGGCTGCAGCGCGGACGCCGTCATGGTGTCCGTGCCGAAGGACACCGTGCTGCCGCGCAAACCCGATTGCATTTCCTCGCCACCCGCCCCGGTGAGTGACAAGATCAAGGCATGGTTCAATCGCATCATTCATTGAAGACAGCGGCCCTCGCGCTCAGCGTTGCCGCGCTGCTCGGCGGCTGCGCGGCGCCGGCGCGGCTCGTGCAGCCGCCGGGTTCGTCCTCGGGCGGTTCGCCCGCAGCGAATTCCGCAACCAATTCATCGACGCCGAACTCCCCATCGCCGGGCTCGGCCACTCCCGTGCCAGCGCCGCCACGCCAGAATTCCTTGTCGCCGGCCACCCTGTCGCTGGTGACGCAGGCGCGGTCACTGCTGGCCCACGGCGAATTCGATGGCGCCTCATCGACGCTCGATCGGGCGCTGCGCATCGAACCCAACAATCCCTTGCTGTGGATTGAGCTAGGACGGGTGCGGCTCGCGGAGCGCGACCCCCATCAGGCTGAGGGCTGCGGCCGCAAGGCGCTGGCACTGGCGAGCGGCGATCCCAACGCGCGCAAGCAGGCGGGACGCGTGCTCGCGGACGCCTTGCGCGCCCAGGGACACAATCAAGAGGCGCGTGAGGTGGAGAGCCAGCCCTTTATGAATTAGCTCGCTAGCCTGAGCTATTCATGAACAACGGAAAAGCGCGAAGGAGGCTGCAGCGGGCGGGTATTTCCCGGAGCGTGAAAAACACGACGTTTTCCCCGCAGCCTCCAGGGACGGATTTACGGCGGTCCGGGAAATACCCGCCCGCTCCAGCCGCGGTGCACGAGAATACCTATGGTTCATGAATAGGCCAGGCTAGGGCAGGTCCTGCAGCATTCCAAACGTGCCCGGCGTGGTGGCACTTTGCAGCAATACGCCGGGGTGCGTCGACACCACCCCCGCTTGAATCGGATTCGTCACGCCGTTGCTGACGACGATGTCGGGTTTGCCGTCGCCGTTGATGTCGGCGACCGCGATCTCGTTCGCGCCCGCGGCCGGATAAATGCTCGCTGCCAGAAACTTGCCGGGATTCGCCGGGTCGTGCAGCAGCACGGTCACGTTTTGTCGGCCGCCGATGACGATGTCGAGCTTGCCCGAACCCTGAAGGTCCTTGAGCACAATGGACTGAGGCAGGTCCTGTGCGGCAATGGGATAACTGACGGGAGCCAGAAAGCTGCCGTGATTGCTCGCATCCTGCAGCAGTACGTTCACGGTCGGAGCCGTGCCGCCGGTGGGGCCCGGATCCGTGATCACCAGGTCGTTGAGTCCGTCGCCGTTCACATCGGCGATGGCGATGATGCTCACTCCCTGGACATTGTAGTTGGTGGTCGGGGTGAAGACCGTGACCGGAGCTGCGTACGTGGTCGCCGAAGCGGCGCCGGTATGCATCAGGACCTTGACGCTGACCGCATCGGTGAGCGCCACATCGGGGGCGCCGTCGCCATTCAGATCCCCGACCGCCACCCAGTTGGCGCCGCCGGAATAGAGGGGGATCGGCGCGGCAAAGGTTCCCGGGGAGGTTTGTATGAACAAGGATACATTGAAGTCCGCGGACACGAGGTCCGGCATGCCGTCCCCGTTCATGTCGGCGATGGCGACCTGCGAGGCGCCGGGGCTGGTGAGTACCAGCGGCGTGTTGAAGGTGCCCGGGCTCGCCTTGTCATTGAAGAACACGGCGAGCACGCCATCGGCATAGCTGGCGGAGACCACATCCATGAATCCGTCGCCGTTGATATCCGCGCTCGCCAGATACAAGGGATTGTTTCCGTCCGCGGTCAGCGTCGGCGCGGCGTAGATGCCGGCGGCCGTCGCCAGATAAGTCTTGAGATTGGAGGAACTCGGCGCCTGCGGGGGAAAAATCGAGCTCAAGGCGACGACGTCCGTGAAGCCGGCGCCGGTGAAGTCGGCGGCGACGACGCCCTTGGAGATCTCGGTCGGCGTGATGCCGCAGGAGTAGCAAATGCCGCGATCGCCGTAGTCGTCATCGCAGCTCGCGAGCAGTGCGGATAATGCAATGCCGACTGCGATCAGGATCGGCGACAGCGCCGTTTTGGTGTGGGTTGATTGCAACATACGGTTCTCCCGACGGCGTGGACCAACTCTGTACAACGCAGGATTTTACTCCGGGTTGACCGGAACGGTGCCGTGACGCGCGGCACACCGCGATGGTCCGGGTGCATGTCGCCGAGACGCGACAGACCACGCACACGTTGTCACGCGTTAGCTTTTCGCCTCCTCGAAACCGGTGAGCGCATTCACCACGTTGATGCCGATCTCGCCGACCGCATAGCCGCCCTCGAGCACGAACAGGGTCGGCATTGCGCATCTGCCGATCATTTGACCGTAGGCGAAAAAATCCTCGGATTGGAGCCGAAAGAAGCTGATCGGATCTTTCGCAAAGGTATCTACGCCCAGGGAGACGATCAGCGCGTCCGCGCGGAATTCTGCGATGCGTGCGAGGGCAGCGCGCAGCGCCTCCGCCCAAGCGGGCCATTCCGTTCCCGGCGGCAGGGGAAAGTTCAGGGTGAACCCTAAGCCCGCACCCGCGCCGGTTTCATCCGCATATCCGGAAAAGTATGGAAAGGCGTCTGCGGGATCGCCGTGCAGCGATACGTAGAGGACGTCCGGGCGATCGTAGAAAATGTCCTGCGTGCCGTTGCCGTGATGAAAATCGACGTCGAGGATGGCGACGCGGGCGGTGCCCGAGTCGCGTAAGTATTGCGCCGCGATCGCGGCGTTGTTCAGAAAGCAGTAGCCGCCGAACAGGTCGCGCGCCGCATGATGCCCCGGAGGCCGGCACAGCGCGAAGGCGGCGGGCGCCCCTTCCTTGATCTGCAGCGCACCCGTCAACGCCACATCGGCGGCGGCGCGTGCCGCCTCCCACGTGCCCTGGCTGATCGATGTTTCGCCCGCCATGGCGTAGTACCCCAGCTTTCCCGAGATGCTGTTCGGACGGCGCTGCGTCATTCGCCGGGCGGGCCAGCAGTCGGGGATGGCCTCGCCGCGGTTGCCGGCCGCGGTCCATTCCTTCCAGGCCTGCCCCAGAAATGCAACGTACCCCTCGTCGTGAACGCGCAGCAGCGGCGCGTCGGCGAACTTCACGGGGGCCAAGACCTGCCCCAGGCGCTCCGATTGGACCCGTTCGAGGACGATTTGGGCGCGCTCCGGCGACTCGTGGGGGCGAACCAGCTCGCCGCCGTAGAGTTCGGTGCGCGCACTGCGCAACAGGTGATCCGTGGAAAAAACCGTGATCATTCAACTTCCTTCAGGGCCGACGACGTCCCAGATTGACGGGGAGGCCATCCTCCCGTCAATCGCCGCCGGGGCGCCCTAGGGGATTCCGCGCTCAACTTCCGTGATCGCCGGCCGACACGTTGGGCGGAGGTATTATGGTGCACAAGGTTGATTTGACTCCGGAAGGACTGGTCGCAGGCATCAAGGATCTGGTGACGCTGCCCGAGGTGGCGATGCGAATCGCGACCATGGTGGACGATCCCAATTCTTCGGCGGCCGACATCGGACGCGAGATCAGCCATGATGCCGCCTTGACGGCGCGCCTGCTGCGCATCGCCAACAGCCCGGCCTTCGGCCAGCACGGCAAGATTGCCACGATCAACCGTGCCATCACGGTGCTCGGTGTCAGGCAGGTGCGCGATCTGACCGTGGGTCTTACGGCCGTCCGGACTTTCGACGGCATCGGCAACAATCTGGTCACGATGGAATCCTTCTGGCGCCACAGCGTGCTGTGCGCCGTCGCCGCCGGCCAAATCGCGGCCCGCCGCGCGCGCGTGCGCGACGACACATCTTTCGTCGCCGGGCTGCTGCACGACATCGGGCAGCTCGTGCTGTTCAGCCGCGCACCGGCGCCGGCCCGCGAAGCACTTCTGATGTCGGTGGATTCGGCGGACGATCGGGGGCTGTATCTCTGCGAACGAGAGGTGATCGGATTCGATCACGGCGTCGTCGGGGTGGCACTTGCACGCAATTGGGCCATGCCGGCGTCGTTGCAGGAATGCATCGAATTTCACCACGAACCCGAGCGGGCGAAAGCGCATCCGCTCGAAGTCGCAACCATTCATGTCGCCAACAGTGTGGCGGTGCTGGCCGAGATCGGCAGCAGCGAGCTGAGCGAGGGTCCGCCCATGTCCCCGGCTGCGCTGCGTGCACTCAAATTGGATACCGCGGCCCTGCAAGAAATCATCCAGGAAACCCAAAAGTCGGCGGCCGAAGTGTTGCCGCTGATGATTGCCGCCTGAGGCTGCGGCCGCCGCCGCGGCGGCGAGGAATGTGACGAAGTTCGCAGGATTCGCGGCGCCCCTCGAGCCTTCCCCGCCGGGCGCTGCGGCACGTTAAGTTTCCACGCCGCTTGACGATACTCCTGCTGTTGAGTACGCACTGCTTTAACTGCGAATGCTGAGCGGAGACGGTTTTCAATGGCGAAAAAAATACTTGCGGTCGACGACTCGGCATCGATGCGACAGATGGTGCTGTTCACTCTTCAAGGCGCCGGCTACGAGGTGGTGCAGGCCTGCGACGGAGTCGAAGCGCTCGAATTGGCGCGGCAGTCCGCCGTCGATCTGGTGCTGACGGACGTGCATATGCCGCGCATGGACGGCATTACCCTGGTGCGTGAGCTGCGGGCCCTGCTGAATTACAAGCTGGTGCCGATGCTGATACTGACCACCGAGTCCAGCGCGGAGAAGAAGATGGATGGCAAGCGGGCGGGTGCCACGGGGTGGATCGTCAAGCCCTTCAACCCTCCGCAACTGCTCGCCACCGTGGCCCGCGTCATCTGAGCTGCGTCGCGAACGACTATCGAATACATGTGCCGAAGGAATCGAGCGTGACCATAGACCCCGAAATGGCTGAGATCGTCAAAGTCTTCTTCCAGGAAAGCCGGGAGGGACTGGATGCGATGGAGAGCGGTTTGTTGGGGCTGGGTGCCACCGCCGACACCGAGAACATCAACACGATCTTTCGCGCCGCTCACTCGATCAAGGGCGGCTCGGCGACCTTCGGCTTCGCCGAGGTTGCCGCCTTCACTCACGGGGTGGAGACGTTGCTCGATGAGATGCGCAACGGCGTACGGCCGGTCACCTCGGAGGCGGTTCAGACTCTATTGCAAGCCTGCGATTGCCTGCGCGAAATGATCGCGGCGACCGAGGCCGAACAGCCGCTCGATCAGGGGCGAATCGCCACCCTCAACAGCGACATCACGCACATTCTGGGCGAACGGCCGAATGAAGCGCCCGCGCCGGCTTCGAGCGCCGCGAACCATGGCGCAGGTCCCGCCGCTCCTAAGCCCGGCACTGCCGCCGCCGCGGAACAGCCCACCGGTTGGCGCATCGTCTTCGAACCCGTCGCCGAGCTATTGCGCCTGCGCAATGAGCCGACCCGCATGTTCGCGGAACTGGAACGCCTGGGGACGTTTGCGGCGCAGGCCGACGTTTCGCGATTGCCGGCCCTCGATGCACTCGATCCGGAGTCCTGCTATCTCTCGTGGACTCTCGAAGTGTCGGGTCAGATTCCGCGTCCCAAGTTGGATGAGATATTCGACTGGGTGGATTCTCACTGCCGGCTCGAATTCACACCCACGGGCGGTTCCGCGGCGGTCGCGCCCCAAGCCGCGGTTCAGGCCGTGCCCCAGGCTGTCGCGCCAAGCGCCGCGCCGGCCGCCGAGGCGAAGGCGGCAGTTCCCGCGGAAGCCGAGCGCAGCCCGGCGGCGGTGAGTGCTCCGGTGCAGAAGGCCGCCGCGGAGTCGGGGTCCATCCGCGTCGCCACCGAGAAAGTCGACGGCATCATCAACCTGGTCGGCGAGCTGCTGATCACCCAGTCGATGCTCTCGGGCTTTGCCGACGGCATCGATCCAGACGATCTGGACCGGCTGCGCCAGGGACTCTCGCAACTCGCGCGCAATACGCGGGAGCTGCAGGAGAGCGTGATGCAGATCCGCATGCTGCCGATCAGCTTTGCGTTCAACCGTTTTCCGCGCATCGTGCACGATCTTTCGCGCAAGCTCGGCAAGAAAGTCGAGCTCAAGCTCTCCGGCGAGGGCACCGAACTCGACAAGACCGTGCTCGAGAAGATCAGCGATCCGCTGGTGCACCTGGTGCGCAACGCGCTCGACCACGGCCTGGAAATCCCGGATCGGCGCGTCGCCACCGGCAAGCAGGAGACGGGCACGCTCGAGCTCGCCGCGTTTCACGAGGGCGGCAACATCATCATCGAAGTGCGCGACGACGGCGCCGGGCTCAACAAGACCAAGATATTGCAGAAGGCCCGCGAACGCGGGCTGGTCGCCGCGGATCAGGAGCTGACCGATGAGCAGATCGACAACCTGATATTCATGCCCGGCTTTTCCACCGCAGACCAAATCAGCGACGTATCGGGCCGCGGAGTCGGCATGGACGTGGTGCGGCGGAATATCAACGACCTGGGCGGCCACGTGCAGATCTCCTCCAAGGAAGGCCTCGGCAGCACCATCCGCATCCGTCTGCCGCTCACGCTCGCCATCCTCGACGGGCAGCTGGTGCGGGTCGGCAAGGAGGTCTACATCATCTCTCTGTTGGCCATCGTCGAGACCATCCAGGTGCCGCGGGAGCGAGTCAACAAATTGGTGGGGCGCACCGAAGTGTTTCGGCTGCGCGAAGAGTATCTGCCCGTCGTCAAGCTTTGCGACCAGTTCGGCGTCGAGCCCGACAGCAGAAGCGCCGAGGACGGCCTGCTGGTGGTGGTCGAGGCCGATGGCAAACGCGCCGGTGTTCTCGTGGACGATTTGCTCGCGCAGCAGCAGGTCGTCATCAAGAGTCTCGAATCGAATTTCAAATCGGTGTCGGGCATCGCCGGTGCGACCATTTTGGGCGACGGGACCGTGGCTTTGATCATCGACGTCCCGGGCTTGATTCGGTCGGTGATCAACAGCGCCGGCGCGATTTCGGCGCACGCGGCCTGATGCTTAGGTCAGCCGGCGGCGAATTGGTAAAAGGTTTCAAAGGTGCGACTTCATAGAGGTATGGGCAAATGAGTACGGCGAAAACAACGGGTGCGGATAGGTCCGGTACCGATTCCAGCGAGCAATATCTGACATTCATGCTCGCCGGTGAAGAGTACGGCGTGGACATCCTGCGTGTTCAGGAAATCAAGGGCTGGGACAAAGTGACCCGCATACCGCACACCCCGGATTACGTCCTGGGGGTTATCAATTTGCGCGGCGCCGTGGTGCCCATCCTCGATCTGCGGCGCCGGTTTGGACTCGAGACCATCGAATTCGGGCCGACCACGGTGGTCATCGTCGTGCGCGTCATGAGCGGGCGCGGTGAGCGCACGGTGGGTGTGGTCGTGGATGCCGTCTCCGAGGTCTACAACGTGGACGCGGACGACACCAAGCCGCCGCCCGATGTCTGCGGCAGCGTCGATACGGTGTTCGTCAAGGCGCTGGCGACGATCGAAGAGAAGATGCTGATCCTGCTCGACATCGACCGGCTCATCGGCAACAGCATCGTCGACGAAGTCGTGCCGGCAGGCGCAGCAGCGTGAACAAGAAGAAGCCGCCGCGCTCCGCGAAATCGAAGGTGCCGAAGGCGCCGCGGCCGTCGCGCATCGTGCTCGACGATCGTCTGACCATCGTGCAGGCGGCCGATCTGCATCGCATGCTGGTCAAGCGCCTGGCCGAAGGCCGGCAACTCGTGGTCGACGGCACCCGGGTCGAGGAAATCGACACGGCGATATTGCAGCTGCTCACCAGCCTGTGGCGCACCGGCGCCGAGCGCGGTATTGCCTGTACCTGGCACGGCGTATCGCAGGCGCTGCGCCGAACCGCGGCTCTGGTGGGGGTGACCGAGATGCTGCAGTTCCCGAATACCGAGCCCGCGCAAAACCGCGGCCATGTCGCCGCCTGATCTCAAACGCGGCGGCCTCAGCGCGATCGACGACTCGATACCGGCGCCGTCCGAATCGACCAGCGTCGCCGTGCAGCAGTGCCGTCTCTGGCTGAATTGGGCCGCCGCTCAGGTCGACGCGTGCCTGAGCAGCGACAGTCTGGCCAACGAGCAATTGCTGGCCTCGCTCGCCGATTTGTTCGGCCCGCAGCAGTCTCCCTCCGGCGCCGCGCCCGGACCGGCGCCTGAGGCCCTGAGCTGCAAGATGTCGGCCGTGGTCGTAGCCGTTCAATCTCACGACCGGGTCATGCAGGGGCTCACGCACGTCGCGGAGTCGCTACGCGCGTTGCGCGAGCACCTCGGGGATGCGGGCGTCGCGGAATCGGCGGAGTCCTGGCGAATGCTGCGCGAGAAGCAATTTCGCGCCTTCAGCATGGCCGAAGAGCGTGCGCTATTCGCGCGCCTGGTGGCGCGTGAGCACGAGAACCGGCGTGAAGCCGCTCCCGCTCCGGAGGAGACCCCGGAGCTGTTGATCAACGACTTGGGCCTATTTGAATGATGAATACGCCATCCGTCGAGCAGGAATTCGAGTTCACCGACGCGGAGTTCAAGCGCCTGCGCGAGATCGTGCACGCCCGCACCGGCATCGCACTGTCGGAGGCGAAGCGCGAACTCGTCTACGGACGGCTGGCGCGGCGGCTGCGCAAGCTGAAATTGGAATCGTTCGCCCAATACTGCCAACTGGTCGAAACCGGAGAACCCGCGGAACTCGAGGAGTTGACCAATGCGATCACGACGAATCTCACGTCGTTCTTTCGCGAGGGCTATCACTTCGAGCAGCTGGCCGCCGAGGCGCTGCCGCAGATCGAATCCAAGCGCGCTGCCACGCGGCGCTTGCGCCTGTGGTCGGCGGGCTGCTCGACGGGCGAGGAACCTTATTCGCTGGCGGTCGTGCTGAGCGAAGCCATGGGGCGTCTCGCCAACTGGGACGTCAAGCTGCTCGCCACGGACATCGACTCCAAGGTGGTCGCCACCGCGGCCGAAGGGGTGTATGCGGCGGAGCGCTTCAAGGGCGTGCCGGCCGAACGCGTCAAGAAATGGTTCCCGGCGGTCGCGGGGCGCCCGGGTTTCAGCGCGGCTTCGCCCGCGCTCAAATCGCTCATCACGTTCAAGCAGCTGAATCTGCTCGATCCCTGGCCCATGAAAGGGCCCTTCGACGTCATCTTCTGCCGCAACGTCGTGATCTACTTCGACAAACCCACGCAGAGGCGGCTGTTCGACCGCATGGCCGAACTGCAGGAGCCGGGCGGCTGGCTGTTCATAGGACACTCCGAAAACCTGCTCAACGTGACCCGCCGCTACAAGCTCGTGGGCCGCACCGTGTACCGGCGGGTGGAATGAGCGCAGTGGACCCAACCCTGCGCATGGAGCTCGCGCCGCCGCTGCCGCCGGCGCTGCCTCAGTTCCCGCACATCCGCCGCACCTGGGACGCGGAGCTGGGCGTGCCCGTGGCCAAGTTGCTGCCGGGCGACTACTACGTGACGCGTCACAACGAGGCCATCTTCACCGTGCTCGGCTCTTGCGTGTCGGCCTGCGTGCGCGAGCGCAAACTGGGCATCGGCGGGATGAATCATTTCATGCTGCCGCTCGACCGGTCGGGCGGCACCAGTGCCTGGGCGGAAAACCTCGTCAGCTCCGCGACGCGCTACGGCAATGTCGCCATGGAGCGGCTGATCAACGACATCATGACCTTGGGCGGCCAGAGGGCGAACCTGGAGTTCAAAGTGATCGGTGGCGGCAAGGTGCTCGACATGTCGCTCGACGTCGGCGGGCGCAATGCGCAGTTCGTCCGCGAGTACTTGAAGACCGAAGGCTTTTTCATCAGCGCCGAGGATCTCGGCGACAGTTTCGCGCGCAAGGTGTACTACAGTCCGGCGACCGGCAAGGTGCGGGTGAAGCGCCTGACCTCGACGGTCAACCGTGCGGTGTTCGAGCGCGAGCGGGAGTTCGCGCCGACCAACGCTCAGGTCGAGTCCGGCTCCGTGGAACTCTTCTAACAGGGCGCCCAGCATGGACAAGAAAATTCGCGTTCTGGTGGTCGACGATTCTGCGGTGATGCGCCAGCTGCTGACCGAGATCCTGAATTCCGATCCGGGCATCGAAGTCATCGGAACCGCGCCGGATCCGTATGTGGCGCGCGAGAAGATCAAATTGCTCAATCCCGACGTGCTCACGCTCGACGTGGAAATGCCGCGCATGGATGGCCTGGCATTCTTGCGCAACCTCATGCGGCTGCGTCCCATGCCGGTGGTGATGTGCTCCTCCCTCACGCAAAAGGGCGCCGCTGTCGCGCTCGATGCGCTTAGCTTGGGCGCGGTCGATTTCGTCGCCAAACCCACCGTCGACGTCATCCACGGCATCAAGGAGTCCTCCCGCGAGATCATCTCCAAGGTAAAGATGGCCGCGCACGCCCAGGTGCGGACGTTGCTCGATGTTCCGTCACTGGTTGTCGTGGATCGCCACGATGCCGACGCGGTGCTGCCGAAGCGCAGTGCACCCACGCATTTCGCGACCACCGATCGCATCATCGCCATCGGGGCATCCACGGGCGGCACCGAAGCCATCAAACAGGTGCTGATGAATCTGCCGTCGGACGTTCCAGGGATCGTCATCACCCAGCACATTCCGAAGGCCTTCAGCGGCCCGTTCGCGCTGCGCATGGACGCAAGTTCGGTTCTCAACGTGTGCGAAGCCAGCGACGGCCAACCCATCCTCGCCGGCCATGTCTACATCGCGCCCGGCGATCAGCACCTGATCGTGGTGCGCGACGGTGCGCGCTATCAATGCCGCCTGAACGACGGAGAGCTGGTCAATCGGCACCGCCCGTCCGTCGACGTGCTGTTTCGCTCCGTGGCGCAGAGCGCCGGCCGCAATTCAATCGGAGTCATGCTCACCGGCATGGGCCGCGACGGTGCCGAGGGTATGAAGGAAATGCGCGAAGCGGGCGCCCTGACCATCGCCCAGGACGAGAAATCCAGCGTGGTGTGGGGCATGCCGGGCGCGGCCTGGCAAATCGGAGCCGTGCAATCGCTGCATCCCTTGCAGCAGATCGCCGCGCGCATCGTCGAGCTCGCGAATTCACGTCCGGAATCGCTGCACCGCAGCAGCCAGTCCGCCTAGAAGTTTGCCTCGCAAAGTGCTCAAGAACCCCCGGCCGCGGCCGATTAATCAATTGCCGTCACGATCGCCGCGCCATTGCGGATAGCTGGAGCCCAATAGATGAAAATTTTGATTGTCGATGATTCCACCGCCATGCGCATGATCGTCAAGAAAACGCTGCGCCTTGCCGGTTTTGAGGGGCATGACATTTCCGAAGTCGATGACGGCGCCAAGGCGCTCGCGTCGATCAAGGCGTCGAAGCCGGATCTCGTCCTCTCCGACTGGAACATGCCCAACATGACGGGTCTCCAGCTGCTCGAAACGCTGTCCGGTGAAGGGGTGAAAGTGACCTTCGGCTTCATCACCACCGAAGCGACCCCCGACATGCGCGCCAAGGCCATGGGTGCCGGCGCGAAATTTCTCATCTCCAAGCCCTTCACGCCGGAATCGTTCAAAGAACATCTCGGCGCCCACATTCGCTGACGCGTCCGCTACACCTTAGGAATCTTCCATGGCGACTGCCTACCCCATGCCCGATGCGCCGAAAGTCATTCAGTTGCTGGGACTGCTATTCGACGGGTTGGATGTAAAGCTCGGCGGCACCTTCGACGGGTCGCCCGCGGGGGGTGCGTGGTTCGGCGTATTCGTCGCCGATACCGGCGAACCGGTGGCGCTGTGCGGCGCGGATGCGAATCTGGCCGCGAACATGGGCGCCGCCTTCTCCCTGCTGCCGGTGGGTGTGGCCAAGGACTGCGCCAAATCGAAGGAGCTCACGCAGGTCATGATCGAGAACGTGCGCGAGATCATGAACATCTGCACGCGCCTGGTGATGGACGCCTCATCGCCGCATTTGAAGCTGGATCAGGTTTATCAGACCAAATCCCTGCCCGCGCCGGCGGCGGCCCTGCTGGGCGCGCCCAAGAACCGCCGCGAATTCCAGCTTCAACTGCCCAAGTACGGCGGGGGAGTGCTCAGCATCGTCTCGATTTAATGGTGCACCGCAGGCGAAAAGTGCGCCGTGGTCCACGCTTTGCCCATCCTGTCCGCCGCCCTCTAAAGATCGCAGTGCAAACGCCGATAGACGCCCAATGAACTGAGATTTTCGGGCGACATTCGAGGGAAACGACGATGCGAACGATTACCAAGATTTTCCTGGCGGCATTCCTTCTAGGCACGCTGCCGCTGACGGCTGCGACGGCCGCGGCACCCACCAAGGACGAAGTCGTAGCGGTCGTGAAGAAGGCGGTCGAGTTCTACAAGGCCAACGGCAAGGACAAGGCGCTCGCCGAATTCAACAAGAAGGACGGTATGTTCGCGAAGGGCGAGGACTACGTCGACGTCCACGACCTCAGCGGCGTGTGTGTCGCGCACCCGATCTCGCCCGCCAAGGTGGGCCTCAATCGCCTGGATCAATCCGACTCGGCCGGCAAGTTCTATGTGAAAGAGCTGGTGGACGCCGCCAAAGCCAAGCCGTCCGGGTGGATCGAATACGTGATGAAGAACCCCACGACCGGAAAGCTCGAGAACAAGACGGCCTATTGGGAATCGCATGACGGGTTGATCTTCAAGGCCGGCACCTACACAGAATAATTGTCGGAAGCCGCCGTCGGCTCACCGATAGGGTCACTCACATGAAATCGATCGGCGACTTCTCCTTGCGTTGGCAGATGCTGCTGGCGCCGCTGCTGCTGATTCTGGCCATTCTGGTCATCGAGGCGGTCAACTACCGGCAGCAGACCGGCGTGGACACGACCACGTCGCGATTGTTCAACGAGACCGTGCGTCGCCTGACGGCGCTCGATGAGGCGGATGCATTCGCTCTCGACATCAACGGCCGCATGTTCCGTGCCATGACGCTGGTGCAGAACGGCGCACCTCCGAAGATCGTGCGCGCGCTGGTGGATCCTCTGCCGAGCGATCTCGCCAAGCTGGGCGACGAGCTCGGCGCAGTCGCGCAACGCGCCGGCGAGAGCGGCCACGAGGCCGAAGCCAAGAGAATCACCGACCTCGCGGGCAAGTACCGCAAGTCCGGCGGCGAGTTCTCCAAGGTCCTGTTCGTCGATCCCAGCGTCGCCGTCGACTACGCCACCTCCGCCGGCGCCTTTTTCCAGGATTTGCACGGCATTCTGAGATCCCTGTCCACCTCCTACGATGAGGCCTCGGCGGCCGAATTCGCGGGAATCAAGGCCGACGCGGCGCGCGCCATGCATCTATCGGAGATCGGCTGCCTGTTGGCGGTCGTCGGCGGCCTCGCGGTCAGCCTGTGGCTTGCGCGCTCACTCACCGCGCCGCTGGTCGAACTGACGCGGGTCGTGGTGCAACTCTCGCGCGCCGATTGGTCCGTCACCGTTCCCTACGCTTCGCGCGGCGACGAAGTCGGGCGCATGGCCCGCGCGGTCAATGTATTCCGCGACAATGGCCTGGAAAACGAACGGCTCAAGCGAATCGAAGAGGAGGGGCGTCAGCGGGCGCTCGCTCAACAGGCCGCGGAGCTCGACCGGGAACGGGCCGAGCAGGCGCGCATGGCGAGCGAGGCGGAGCGGGCAAGGTCGCTGTCCGACATGACCCAGCGATTCGATTCAACCGCTCACCAGGTGCTCGGCACCTTCGCGCGCTCGTTCGCCACCCTGCAAGAGACGGCCACCGCGATGGGGTCGGCCGCCGATGCCACGCGCACCCGTGCCGACGGAGTATCGCAGGCGGCGGTGGAAGCCTCGAACAATGTGCAGAGCACCGCCGCCTCGATCGAAGCGCTCGGCGAGTCGATCGCCGCGATCTCGGAGCAGGTGCGCGCGTCCTCGACCATGGCCGCGGCCGCGACCCGCGATGCCGACGCGCTCAACAACACGCTGCACGCCGTGAAGGCCGCCGCCATGGAAATCGGCTCCGTGCTCGACTTCATCAAGTCGGTTGCCAGCCGCACCAGCCTGCTCGCGCTCAACGCCACGATCGAGGCGGCGCGCGCCGGCACGGCCGGCCGCGGCTTCGCCGTGGTGGCCAACGAGGTCAAGGCCCTCGCCACCCAGACCAAGCAGGCGACCGACGGTGTCACGTCCAAGGTGGAGCGCATCCAAACGCTGTCTGGGGATGCGGCCGGCGCTGTGGTCTCGATCGCGGAGACCATCCGCTCGCTGAGCAGCAGTTCCGCATCCATTTCCAACGCGGTGAACACCCAAACCGCCGGCATGCGCGATATCGGCAAGACGGTGCAGTCGGCGGCCGACTTCACGCGGCGCGTCAGCGATCAGATCCAAGAAGTCAAGGACACGGCCACCCAGACGGGGCAAGCCGCCGACGGCGTGCTGCATGCGTCAGCGGATCTGGCCCAGCAAACGGACCGCCTCAAGTCCGAAGTTTCGGGCTTTCTGGGCGCGGTGAACTCCGGCACGGTCCGAGGGGTGACGGAATTAAAGATGAGCAATCAACGGGTGGCCGTGTAGTGAGCGGCCGGAGACTGCCATGAGCTTTCGCAATTCGGTCGGCGCGCGCCTCATGCTCGCCTTTGCAGGCGTGATCATCGTGTTCGGCGCTGCGGTGGCCTTGAGCATCGGCCGACTCGCGGCTTTCAACTCGACCATGATCGCGATCACCGGCCCCGACATCACCAAAGTGGAATTGGCCACCGCATGGCAGGACGCCATTTCGGAATCGATGCGCCACACGCGCAACATGCTGATCTTGGACGACAAGGCGCAGATCCAGGATGAAATGGACAAGACGCGCGCACTGTCCGAAAAGGAAGCGAAGTACGCGCAAGATTTGACGGCCTTGGTCGCCTCGGCGGAGGGCAAGGCGATGCTGAAGACCACGCTGGATGCGCACGCTCTGCTCGTGCCGCTCGACGAGGAGTATCTGCGGCAGGTGCAAGCGGGCGACTTCAAGGCCGCGAAGGCCACGCTGTTGGATCGCTCGCGCCCCGCGCAGCTGGCACTCCGGGAGTCGCTGCAAAAACTGAGCGAGCACCAACGGGCGAAGATCCACATCAAGGCCGATGAACTCGAGACCGCGTACCGCAGCACTCGCACGACGCTGATCAGCCTCTCGTTGGCCGCGGTGCTGGTGGCCTGTGTGCTCGCCTACCTGATCACGCGCGGCATTCGCAAACCCCTCCTCGGGGTGATCGCGCACTTCGAGGGGATTCGCAAGGGCAATTTCAAGGGCCGAATCGAGGCCAAATCCCGGGATGAGATTGGACAGGTGCTCGAGGCGCTCAAACTGACGCAGCAGACCTTGTTGGACGCCTCGATCAAGGCGGCGGACCACCAGGGTCAGATCGAGTCCATCGGCAAGACCCAGGGCGTCATCGAATTCGACATGGACGGCACGCTGAAAACGGCCAACGACAATTTCCTCACCGCGCTCGGTTATCGGCTGGAGGACGTGCGCGGAAAGCACCACAGCATGTTCGTGGAATTGAAGGATCGAGAAACCGCCGAGTATCGGCAGTTCTG
>Ga0210391_10000337_pt1 | contig 53003 bp, 33 predicted proteins | sample IncBWC12OmetaG_FD_160573 | JGI IMG/M metagenome (GOLD analysis project Ga0210391, IMG submission 160573) | Forest soil microbial communities from Barre Woods Harvard Forest LTER site, Petersham, Massachusetts, United States - Inc-BW-C-12-O ...
AAACTTGTCATTCGTAATTTTCTTTCTGGAGGGGCCTGACCAAACTCTGAATACACGTGTCGTGAGTTCCCATGCCGCTCTTAATTTTTGATTTGACGCTGAATAAACGGCAGGCAGGAAAAGCGGAGATGAATCTGATCCAACAGGATCACCGCGTCACGAGCAAACCGTGGCAGTAGCGTTGAGAATCATTATAGCATAAGGCTTTACTGCATCCCGATCGATACAGCATTACGAAAGTCACTGGGTACGCTTGCCGTATTTCAACGCGGTGCTTACCGGGCATTTACTGCGGAATCCAGCGCGCATGATTTGTGAAAAGGCCATTCACAAAGCAGATCTGGTAAGCGACAAAAAGACCGAAACAGAGACTTAGCAGGCCCGAAGCCAATGCGAGCCGGCGCGAGAATTTCTGACGCCCCTTCCCTACAAACGTGAACGCCGATGCAATACTCATCGTGATCAGCATCATGCCGGCAATCGTGCCCACGCCAAAGACCAGCAGGTAGGCGATCGCCCAATGGACATTTCGGATCGTAGTTAAAACCAGCAAGGCCACGGCCGCCGAACCGGCGAGCCCATGAACGACTCCCACCACGAAGGGCCGAAGATATTGATACAAGCCGATCTTCCCGAAGGCACGATCCATCCAAGGCAGCGGCGTCTGATCGAGCTTGTGGGAATGGGCGCCCGGCTGGTGAGTATGGGTATGCGTGTGGGTGTAGTCTCCGTGACTGTGAAGATGGGAATGGACTACCTCATCGTGGTGCGCTTCGCCGGGCGTCGATCCAACAGGTGATGCTTCGACCGTCGCTGATTCACCCGGCATCGCCCGCAGAAACCCGGCGACATTGATCAGGCCCAGGATTATCAGCATCACGGCGACAGACAACTCCATGCTGAGGCCGACTCGCACCGGGATCACGACGTTGAAGAGTATGATTCCTGCCCCAACCACGAAGATGGTAAGGGTATGACCTACCCCCCAAAATGCGCCGATTAAGGCTGCCCGCGGGCTGCTGCGTTGATTACTGACGATGGTTGTGACCGCGATTACGTGGTCAGGGTCCGTGGCATGACGCATCCCGAGAAAAAATCCCACAGCAAGGATGGAGAAGAAACCAATCATACGTTCCGCTTGATTATCCAGGACGGTTGTTTCGGTAGTGTCCTACTTACGTTGAAGAAAACGGTTGAACGGATAGTTATTCAGCAGCAGCACGAGTCGCGACTGGCTCCGCACAATCGGCAGCGACCATTGTCAGGTCGAAGATTTCTGTGTTTTCTAGTGCTCCAATAGATTAGGTCAGACTCTCGTTCCCGAACTCTTCTTTGGGCTTCCTCTCTGGTATCAGCGGTTTCGATTAGGAGCCATTGCCTTCCATGGAAATTGCCAGCGTCCGTATAAAACAGGAAATGCCCGTCTGGGTGTTGTTCAACATCCCCACTCCGAAGATAGCCGGTTTCGATGCGAACTGAGAATCGCTGCATGGATTGTGATTGTACTCCCGGACTTTCCAAAGGTCATATGCCAGCAATGAGTTCCCGAAGAGTCCATATGTGATCTGTAATGCCCAGAACCAACTAGACGCCCTCCGGTTTCAACGCGTATTCTTCGCTGGAAACCGCACGACCTTACTAGAAGCCATCTCATAAATCCTCGACCGTTTGAGGCGGGTGTACCTCAGGGGCTAAAGCCCGCGTCTTTCTTGGCTCTAGGTGGCACGGCTAAAGCCGTGCCCTTCCCAAAACCGATTTATGAGATAGCTTCTATTAAGGAGCAGCCGAGCGTCCAAATCTATAGGTGATGCTTATGCTGGCATACGACGGGATACGAACTCCAACCACTTCCTGAATGTCCGAAGGATAGAAGTTTTCCGTAGTCTGCCCGGTGTAACCGCCGGCAAACAGAAAATTCACGCCTGCATCCATACGAGCATTGAGGAAAGGCCGCACCACGGCCCCGCGAAACTCCTTCACAGGAGTACCAGTACACTCATTCGCCACGATTGGCAGGCATCCAGTGCCCAACGGCTTTGCGTCCACGTACTCGAATTCGCCTCGGGCCTGCATACGGAACGGAAGCTTCTGAACGGTTCCCAGCAGATCGAATATGGTTCGCGGCGCTTCCGGCGTGGGCTCTCCCGTATCGAGGTCCCGGGCATCGGCTTTGGAAAACGTCGCCAGAAGCGATCCGTGGCTAAAATTTCTGCGGACTGCGATCGTCATAAATTGAAGACGGCTTGGCCCTTCGTTCAACTGGAGGCCCGTATCTGGGTCGATTTTCGCCAGTTGCGCGCTGCTCGTAACGTGACCGAGGGTAAGCCGCAAATCGATCTTCTGGATGGTCTTGCTGGCGACGATCTGATACGAGTGCGAGGTGGCTACAGGAGTGCCCGCAGCAGTTGTCCCTCCAGAAATTCCACTGCCGATCCGGGGATCTTCCGTAAAAAAAGCCTGCCCAAAACTCAGAGAGATGAGAGGAACGTACCAGGCCTCGTACCAGGCTTTCGGGGGAAGAAAAGAAAGATTAGCTTTTGGCGAATTCACTCCCACCCATTTCTGAAATGAATTCTGTGGGTGCAGAAGATCGTCGTTAACGAAATCAATTTGATCGCGGCGCCAGCCGAGATAGTAACGAAAATACCGAGCCGCGGATCCTTCGGCCGCTGCATAAGGAGTTAGCGATTCAATCGTGACGTTGTTACCGTCAACCGGAGTGAACGCGCCGTAATGTGCGGGATTGCTAGGATTGAAAAATCCATATTGATCGAGATCATCCCGCCGCGGCGCTTCGCGCCCATATTCGAAACCACCCAATAAAGATAAATATTCGGCGATCTTGTTCACATAGTTCGCGCTACCGCCTGCAACGGTACGAAACTCACTTTGTCGAATGAGGCCCTGCCCAAAATCTGAAAATAGTGAAAGGTTGTAAGTGCGGAAAAAACCGGAGAGCTGCAATTGCTGATTCGCGGTGAGGTCCCAGTTATCGTTCAATGCCACGAGCCCAGTATGCGTCTGATCTTTCTGGCGGGTATCGATTGTATCTCCATAATTGGGGAAGTTTGCGTCGGCCGAATTCGCGGTAAAAATCGGCACAAGCCCCGGAACATAAGAAAAACCGTAATAACCAATGCCCAAGAAGGTGAGCCGATGCTCGCCGACCTTGAAGATTCTTTGACCGTTGAACTTGTATTGTTGGCGATGCTCCAGCCTATCCAGGAATCCATTGCCGTAAGAGCCTTCAAAGACCACAAAAGAATCAGGCGCGGGACTAAAGCCCGTTACAACATCGATGTCCCGGTAATCGCCAGTGACTGTGATGAACGGGTCGAGGCTAGATCTGAATCCGTAAGCCGCTGCCAGATTGACAGAATGATTCCCTTCCCGAACATTGAATGCACCACCGTCGACCTGAACGCTCTCCACAACTTCCGGAATAAATATGTTCGGGTCTGCGTAGCCGTTGCCGTGCGCATTGGCCGAGAGATTGTTGGGCACGAGATAGCTTCCCACAGCGACATATTGCGCGATCGGTTCACCATGATCTCCCGCCACGCCGGGCGCAAAATATTGCGGCGCCTTGATCCCGCTGGAGGCGGTTTCGATGGGGTAACCGGGGATGGAGACCGGAGCACCGGGGCGGCCAGGGTTGGCATCGAGCAGATCCTGGCGGACAAAGATCTTCTCCGCGGGATCGGGTGCGAGTATGTCGGATTGATTTACATCGGCAGTGACCGTGACATTCTCAATCCGCGATGAAAGCCGGCCCATCCTTATTGTGATTTCGGAAGCAGTGCTTGTAGAGACAGTGGTGGCCTTTTCGACCGGTCGAAATCCGGCAGCACTAACCTTGACTAAAAATTGCCCCTGACGGGGCGTCAGTATTTGAAACCGGCCATCTTTTCCGGTGGTCGCGCTTCCAAAAACCTTACCATGATCGATCAACTGCACCGCCGCGTCGGGCAAAGCATTGCCGCGGGGATCGACGACCCGGCCGTTTACAACGATGTCCTGAGCAAGCAGAGGAAAAGACAGAAAAATAGTAAGCAGCAGAAATGAGAGTTGCGTTCTCACTTCAACTGTCTTACTACATCTGCAGGCAAGCTGTCTCTTCCGCGAGGTTACGACGCGCGTTTTGCAGCTTCATCCCAGATGCGGACCGCCTTCGTTTCGCGCAGCAGCACGCTGCCCACGATAAACGTCATCCCGGCAACAATCATCGGATAATAGAGACCGGCATAGATATTGCCGGTGGCCGCAACGGAGGATAATCCAATTAGCGGCAGCAATCCTCCGAAGACACCGTTTCCGATGTGATACGGCAGCGAAAGCGATGTATAGCGAATCTTCGCCGGGAAAGCTTCAATCAGATAAGCGGCAATCGGCCCGTAAACCAGGCACACATAGAGAACCTGGATAAATACCAACACGACCAACATCGTTCGATCTGGACTCGGAGCTTCTTTGGCAGGCACCAGCGCACCAGTCGCGTCTGTAGTCATGGCAGTGAGTGAAATCGCGCCCGTCACTTTGTTGCGTGTGGACTTTACCGTAACCACATTGTTACCAGCTGCGCGTTCCATTGCTTTGTAGATCGGGATGTAGGTGAGAACCCCGAGCAGGCAACCCGCCATCATGAGCTTCTTGCGCCCGATGCGATCAGACAGCGCGCCCACCACAGTAAAGAATGGCATCCCGAGCAGCAGAGCGATCGCAACAACAATATTTGCCGTCTTCACGTTCACCTTCAGAATCGTCTGCATATAGAACAAGGCGTAAAACTGTCCTGTATACCAGACCACACCCTGTCCCGCCGTCGCTCCAAAAAGCGAGATCAGAACATTTTTCAGGTTTGGCCATTTCGTAAAGGCATCCTTCAGCGGCTGAGTGGATGTCATTCCCGTGCTCTTCAACTCAGCGAAGATGGGCGATTCTTTCATCTTCAAGCGGATGTAGAGTGAGATCATCACGAGGATGATTGAGATGAGGAAAGGAATGCGCCAACCCCAAGCGGCGAACTCTTCTTTCGACATGGAGTTTTGTGTAAGCAGAATCACAATCAGCGAGACGAAGAGACCGAGTGTCGCCGTGATCTGGATGAAGCTGGTGTAGAAGCCACGCTTGTTGTCGGGAACGTGCTCACCTACATAGACCGCCGCGCCACCGTACTCGCCGCCCAGAGCCAAGCCCTGCAAGACACGGATCAAAAGCAGCACAATCGGGGCGAACCAGCCTGCCGTTGCGTAGGACGGCAGCAGACCGATGACGAACGTCGAAAAACCCATGATCGAGAGTGTCACCAGAAAAGCATATTTCCTGCCAACCAGATCGCCGATGCGCCCGAAGAACAAAGCGCCAAACGGCCGCACAAGAAATCCCACGGCAAATGTGGCCAGGTACGCAACGTAGGCAAAGGTGTCATTGCCCGGAGGATAAAACTTCGGGCCGAGAATGGCCGCAAGACTGCCGAAAATATAAAAGTCGTACCACTCGATCATGGTGCCGACCGATGAGGCCATAATCACTCGCCAGATGCTGTACTCTGCCTTACTGCTCCCCACCACCGCAGTATTCGCCATAAGTTTCTCCCTTGCCTGCTCGATTCCGATTCGCCCCGTGAGGGTCACTATTCCTTATTGCTTCTGCAAAATTGCGCTTACGGTCAATTCCGATCCGGACATCACCGTAAGGTCCCGCTTCCACTGGGAAAAGCCCTGCATGGAAAATACGACGACGTGCACCCCGACGCCCAGATCAATCTCCGATGGCGTGTTTCCTACATATTTGTCGTCGATTGATATTTCCGCGCCGGTGGGCGTCGATGCGAAATTACACCTGACTTTCTCTGAAGAATTCTTCTGCGGCAACGGCGGCGGCGCAGAAGCAGATGGTGCAACCGGCGCAGCAGAAGGCGAGGTCGCCACTGGCGTAGCCGTATGCGGCGCAGGCACTGGCGGAGCTGCAACTGCTGACGCGGGCGTGGCAGCCACAGTGCCCGACGCTACGAGGGTGTACAACTGCTTTCGCTCCTTGCCTTTGTCGTCCTCGTAATAAACGGTGATTCCGTGTTTTTCTCTTCTTGCGTCGAAGCTTTCGCCTTTGGGCAACGGTGCGCACCGCGAATATTTTGAAGTAATGGTGCAACTGATACGGAACGGCGGCTCGTTGCCCTCCTGCACCAGCAAAGTACTCACCAGTGGCACGGTTGAAGTGGAACGGCAATATGCGTCGTATGTAAGTTGTTCACAATTCTGCGGGACGCCATTGTTGTCAGGGGTCGACGCTCGAGTTTCCGAATCGAGGACCGTAATGCGAATGTTGTTCTTGTCGGCCGCGTTTGCGCCCAACGCCATGAGCAAAAGAAATGCCTGCATGGCCGCCATTCTACACATACTCATCCAACCAACTCCTCCTATTTCCGCGTCGAAGGCTCACAGATATGGCGACCTTGCTGCTGAGTCTGAAGCTAGGGTTAATGCCGCCGGCCATGCGGCCGACGGCGGGTTGGGTTCGCTGTTTCACCTTGGCCCCGCAGCGGCGCTGCCTAGGGGCAGGCGGTGAGTGTGGGTACCTGAAAGGCGAAGGTATGGTACATGGTGTCCTCATAGATGTTCACGTTCTCGTCGCACGCGGCGGTCGAGGTTTTGAGGACGACCTGCATGGCGTTCCCCGAGCCGGTTGAGGTTCCGGTGCTCTCGCTATCGGTCCAGGTCCACGTATCCTTGGTCACCAGAGAAGCAAGAAGAACCCCTCCACCGAAGCTGATACCCACGTTCCAACTCGTGCTTCCTCCAATCGTTTCGGTCGTGCTAGTCGCGTCCGATATCGTATAAGTGACTCCCCCACTGCCGCTGAGTGGTTCGAATAGCGGTGTGGTGCTTCCTTTTACGGTGGGAACGATCTCGTAGCGGCAATTGGCAGTTGTGGGGACTGGATTCTTTGCGCAAACGGTGGCGCCGGAGCCAGGGCCGGAAGATGTAGCCAAGGCATCTGCTTCCAGCGGGCTCTCCGTACCTGGGTCGGGACTTGCCGTATAGGTGGTGCCGTTGTAATTCAGCAGCGGGTCCGTCTGCAGTATCTCAACAAAGTCGCTGGGGGCGCATCCGCATTGGTTCGCCTGCGTGCATATGGCATCTGACGAGTTGCCAGCGAGGTCCGCAGCGAGCTGCTGCAGGTAGAGTGAGTTGTTTTTGCAGATGGCGCCTAGGCCAGGCATATAGGCATTTACGCCGTCCACGTCGGATGCAATTGCCTGCGGTATGAGGTACGCCACTGGAACAGTCGTGACACCCTTGGTGCCCGGCGGCGTCGCCTCCATGGTGATTGCTGGGACCGGGGGCAGTATATCGGCTACTATCGCCGATACATCGGTCGTAGCCTGAGATCCGGTGGTATAGCTCAATGGAGTCGTTCCCTCCGACCAAATCGTCACTTGCGGATTGAGCCAGATGACGAAACTGTCCAGGTTGTGGTTGATGGAGTCCGATTTGTTCGGGTTGTAGGTGAGGTTGCTGTTGTCGTCGGTCGCGATCATTGTGGCGTCTGTCCAGGTGTTTGTAAAGGCGCTGCTGTTGCTTGACGTGGTTGACCACCCGACGCTTGCGCTGCCCCCTAACACGTCTTTGATTCCCGAGCTAAAGGTCATTTCTTCCGAAAACGTGAAGCTGCTCCCGATCGTTGTCGTTGTGCCGTTCGTGGTGTCTGTGCCATATGCCTGAGAACTCTCGTTTCCGGGTGGCGAGTAGAGGACGGATACCACCTTATATGCTATGTCGAATACGCTTACGGGAGTGACTACAGCGCTTCCGTTACCGCAGGCCGGTGTGTCGCACTGGTTTGGGGTGGACCCTTGCAAGGAAGGGGCGGGTGTGAATGTGATCGTGTCGCCGGGGACTAAGAACGTAATTGGCGGCTCGCTGGTCTGAGGGCAATCCGCAGGAGCGGAGGAGGCGTCGAGGACGGCCGTGTCGGTCCCGGAGAGCCCGTAGGTGGTACCGGATACCGTGTAGGAGAAGTTGCTATATACGATGGTGTACGAGGCATAAAAAACGCAAACGTGCTCCACGGATGGTGTCGCCTGGTAGCGGAGCGTTCCGCCGCCAGCGGCAATGGTTTCGTTGTAGGTCGTCGCTGAGGCGGGGCCAGTTGTGAGCGCGAACGTGAGCAGAAGTAGGCATGCGCGTAAAATCTTCTTCTTCATGGAATTACTCCTTCTAGAACGTAAAGATCGGCCCGAACTCGGTACGGTGATCCTGCCATTCGTTGGATGAAACCCCATCAATCGTGTAGCAGAGGACCGAGCAGCCCACGGATGGCGAGCCTAAATTGTCCTTCAAACGGGTGGCATAGACCGACTGCTCAAAGGCAAAGCTAGCCCAAGTATTGATTTTGTAGTACAGGGTTGCGATCGCGCTCTTGCCCATCAAAAGCGGTAACGGCGACAAAACATTAGCATTGCCGGTGAATCCTGGATTATTCAGATCGCGATCATTCACCTGATCCTTTCCGACAGTGAAGTGAAGCTGCCAGCCCGCGTTGTGGCCTTTCGGGTCTGCATTGAACCAGCGGGAGAGCGGCAAACCGAGTTGGACGAATCCACCAAAAGCCCGGATGGGCCGCTGCGGAGCAACCACGACATTACCGGCTGCGTTGGTTCCGAGGACGGCGCCGCCGGCAGCAGCCAGCGTACCGCCATCGGCGGTTTCGAAGGGACCTACGACGTTGGTCAGGCCGCCCGTATCGGTGGCGAAAGTACTGAGTTGGCCGCCGAGGTAGAAGCGCAAGTCGCCTCCGCGGTAGGCGGTCGCTACCAAGGTAAACCATCGTGTCGGCAATTGCGCCACGATTTGGCCGCCCCACATGGGGCTGGAAGCTTCAAAGCCGTTCGGAAACGCCGCTTCGTAGTTTGCGGGCATAAGAGTTGTGTCGGCGCCGCAAGGTGCTGCAAGGCAGTATGACGACTTGGGAACGATCGATGTGCGCCGGGAATGGAATCCAGCCAGAGCGATTTGCGCCGGCGCTACACCCGCGGCCCGGTCAATCTGGTAACTCAACGCCGCTCTCCCTTCCCACTCGGGACGGTCGGCGTCAGCGCCCTCGCGCTCGCCTTGCCCAAGTTGCGCAGCAAGCCCGTTGCCGGCCGCGTTCCCGAGCTTCAGAATTTCGCCTGTGCTTGGCATCATCACCCCAAACTGACCCTCGAGGTTGACATGGTGCTCCTTCTCCAGCGTCTGGATGAATCCCACCCGTAATTGTGGCGAACGCGTGTAAATGTTGCCCCAAAATGCACCGTTGAACGTCGTTTCCACTATGTTCATCAGCGCGCCGGAGCCGAAAAGCGTCCAGTCCTGTCCACCGACGAAGAAAATGTCAGTGTTTTCGCTGGCGTGGTAATCCATGCGGACGAAGGCCAAACGTAATTGCGGTTCACTGTTGCGAATCGAAGTGACGTCGCGGTTGTCGACTTCACTGAAGTTGCCTTCGAAATCGCCCTCGATCTTGCCGGTCAGAGTTAGGTTTTTCGACATGTCCGGCCATTCCACGTTGAGCCCAAAGCGGGTGGAGCGCGCCTTGACGTGGACTTCGGGATCCTCGGTTGGGCCGGTGTTAAAGGTCGAGTTAGGTCCCGCGTTCAGCCAGATGCCGGGAAATGGGAAGTCATCACCATCGGGATCGCTGCTGTCGTGGATGACCGTAGCCTTGATAAAGCCGTAGGGAGCAAGCGTAATCGGGCCCGCCTTGATGCCAGCCAGGCCGCCGGTCTTAGGGGCGTCAACCGGGAACACTCGGATCGGAGCAATTGCCGGTGCCACCGAAGTTAGGGGAGCCCTCTCGCCCGCTACTCGCGAGGGCAAAGGCGGCTGCGGCTGGGTTTGGGATTGCGGCGAGGCTTCGGCACTCGTGAGGTTCGCCGAGACGGTATTCTGAGCCGCTGCCGGCTGCGCCGCGGGCTCCGGAGGCTGCGCGGGCTTCGTCGCCGCCGCAGACAGATCAGCCGCGCTCAATATGCCTTTGCGGCTGAGCGCTTCCACCAGCAGATGAAATTCGGCTTCAGGCGCGGCATTTCGAATGGCGTTGGCTTCGCTCGGCGCCAGGACGCCTTTCATCACCAGCACACCGAGCAATGCGGTTACGTTCGCATCGCCAGCGGTTGACGTTAGGTTGGGACTGGGCGCGGCTGCAGGAGTTGGTTCCGCAGAAGTCGCTGCGGTAGTCGTGGCATTCGCTGCTTCTTCATTTGCGGTTTTTGCTTCGTTACTTCCAGCGATGGCGGGCGCAGCCATAATCGCCAGTATGAGCACACTTGAACACAACATCTTGGGCGTCAACATGGACGGGCTCCTCGTTCAGGCTTGGTGTAAGCCTTGGTCAGAATATGGAGGCGAACCGTATATTAATTTCGCGAGTAATGTCAAGACAAAACAGGTTGACCGCGATAGCATTGCGCGGATCGATCGACGGTTTCCTCAGGGAAACCTATATTCGGAAAATCAGAAACAAAGAAGATTGACTGCTCTTTGATTATTTGAGAAGAACGCTATGCCATGATCCGTATTACTGCTGGCGGGCAACACGCCATAGCAGAATCCACACTGGTTCATTATGTTGTTCCCCGCCCGCTCGAGAGGTCGCGGGCAATCGCGATCCGGTAGTGGGTCAGTTTGAAAAGCAGCGTGCACTTCTATCCGTCGGCGTCATCCCGAAGCCCCCGCGTTTTCTCCAGCGGGGCGAGGGATCTCACGCGCAACCGGCCCAGCGCGTAAGACCCACCAGTGTTTTTCTTTCTGGTGTTCTTTTGTATGCTTCATGGTCCAATGTTTTTCGTCTAGAAGCCATCTATGTTGGGTTTCCTAAGGTTTTGAATTTCCTAAGGTTTTGAATTTCCTAAGGTTTTGAATTTCCTAAGGTTTTGAATTTCGGTGGTGGTGCAATTTGGCGTACGCGCAAGCGGAAGATCCTTCGCTCCGCCTGAAAAGCGGCTACGCTCAGGATGACGCCGACGGGAGAGTGCACGCTGCTTTTTCAAACTGACCCACTACCCGCGGTCCCCTTAGCGTGCCTTCCATCACTCTTTGACTTAGACTCTTCCTAGTAGTTTTTTCTGGAGGTTTCATTGCCTGGTGCTCTAAAAATTTCTGCCGCGCTCAAGAAGCGTGCCGCGCAAATCAAAGTTCTCCTCATGGATGTAGACGGCACGATGACCGATGGCAGCGTTACTCTGCTGTCGCAAGCCGATGGAACCGCTGTCGAAATCAAAACCTTCGACGCACACGACGGCCAGGGCCTTACTCTCGCACACACTGCGGGCCTGAGGACAGGTTGCATCACTGGCCGTGAGAGCGCCGCACTTTTGCGACGCGCTCAGGAAATGAAGATGGAGTTCATTTACATGAAGCAACCGCTGAAGATGCCGGCCTATGAAGACATCCTTCGCGTCGCAGGTGTCTCGGATTCCGCTGTCGCCTTTATCGGCGACGATTTGCCAGACATTCCTCTGATGCGCCGCGCTGGACTCGCCGTCGCAGTAGGGGATGCCGTTCCCGAGGTAAAAGACGCGGCGCACTATACGACGAAAGCTGTGGCCGGACACGGCGCGGTTCGCGAAGCGGTTGAACTCATTCTCAAGTCCAAAGGGCTTTGGGAGAGCATGATCGACAAAGCGCGAGCATAAGGCCCGTTCGCTGCGGCGCTACTGCTGAATTGCGGTTTCGGAACTCGACGGCTTCTGCGTAACTTGCCGCGGTGTAGGCAGTTGCGAACTATCCCATCCACCGCCGAGCGCCTCCACCAATGCCACGGCGTAAGTCATCTGTTGCACCTGGAGACCATTCAAAGTCTGCAGGTCCGCCAGCACGGTGGTTTGTGCGATGAGCACATCGATATAAGGATCGATGCCGATCTCGTATCGGCCCTCCTCGAGCTTGAGTTGGAGTTGCGCGGAATTCACCGCCTGCTGCTCCTGTTGAATTTCCTTGGATAGGATTCTTACCTCGGCGAGAGAATCCTCCACTTGCTGAAACGCGGAAAGAACCGTCTGGCGGTAGCTGGCAAGATCGGCATTGTAAGCGGCGGCATATTGTTGGACGGTCGCGCGGCGCAATCCGGCGTCGAAGACAGTTTCCGAAACCGACGCTCCGACCGACCAGAAACGGCTCGGCCACGACAGCCAATGACTGAACGATGAACTCTCAAAGCCGGCAGATCCAGTGAGCGTGAGATTGGGATAATAGGCTGCATAAGCAATGCCGATCGCGGCGTTGGCTTCGGCCATGGTTCGCTCGGCGGCGGCGATATCCGGACGCCTCTCGAGAAGTTCCGAAGGCACGCCGACCGGAATTGGCGGCGGTGCAACTGTCATGGGCTTTACGGGAACAGAAAAATTGGAGGCAGCTTTGCCAACGAGCACTGCGATTGCGTGTTCATACTGTGCCCGTGCAATTCCAACATTGGTTGCTCCGGCCTGCGCGCCGCGCAGAGTGGTTTCCGCCTCGACTACTGAGATCTGGTCGTCGATTCCGGCCTCATAAAGCGCGCGCGTTAAATCGTATAGTTTCTGGTCGGCCTCCACAGTATCGTTGAAGATTTTCTGTAATTGATCCTGGCCTCGAATCTCGAAAAAAAATTCCGCTAGGCTGGCCTGCTCGGTCAGACGCTCGTTTTCTAAATCCGCCTCGCTGACCTGGGCGGCATACTGCGCTTCGCGCACAGTGTTGCGAACCTTGCCCCACAGGTCAGGCGCCCACGACGCTTCGAGCGGTAACGAGTAAAACGAGCTTTGCAGTTGCGTAGTCGTGGTCGAGGTGCCGGTCGTGCTTGTCGTACTTGTGGTGGTCGTGCTTGAGTTTCCCAGGTTTGCAGAGGCTCGCGAGTGCGTGACCGATGGTGCAGCCGTCAGCGTCGGAAAGTATTGCGAGCGCGCCTCCCGCACGATGGCGCGGGCTTCCATAAAATTTTCGAAATATTGTTTGATATTCTGATTGTTGATGTTCAACTGCTCTTCGAGCGCATTCAATTCGGAGTCGTTGAAAATTTCCCACCATTTGCCCCGCAGCTTGGCATCCGCCGGTTGAGCGACCGTCCAGTCGCCGTTTTCGTTGGACCGTGTTGGTGACTCCTTATAGGCCAGCGCGGGAGCCTGCTGAGAAGGCTGATGGTATTTCGGACCGACCACGCAGCCCGTTAGAATCGACAACAGAGCAGCGGCACACAGCTTCGTCGCGCCCCTCGCTAGTTTTCGCTGGCAAATCATCATAAGAGTTATTGCGTTAAATTTTGCTGAAACTCATCAACGAACACTTCAGCTCGTCGCATCCGCTGGACCCCACATCCCCGTAACCGGGTCGCGGCGCTTTCCCTGCATCCGTAGCCGCATACGATCGAATGCCAAATAGACGACCGGCGTGGTGTAGAGCGTGAGCATTTGGCTCAAGATCAGCCCTCCTACAATCGTAATCCCCAGTGGCCGGCGCAATTCGTAGCCGGTGCCAGTTCCGAGCGCCAGCGGTAGCGCACCTAATAACGCGGCCATGGTCGTCATCAGGATTGGACGGAAGCGCAGCATGCATGCTTCAAAGATCGCGTCGATTGGGCGCTTCCCTTCCTGGCGTTCGGCCTGTAAAGCAAAATCGATCATCATGATGGCGTTCTTTTTTACGATCCCTATCAGCAATACGATGCCAATGATGGAAATGATGTTCAGATCTTCTTTGAAAAGCATCAATGCGAGCATTGCACCTACGCTCGCCGATGGCAGCGTGGTGATGATTGTGACGGGATGAACCAGGCTCTCATACAAAATCCCGAGAACGATGTACACCGCCAGCAGCGCCGTCACAATCAGCACGGGCTCGGTGCCAAGAGATTGCTGGTAGGCGAGTAGCGTGCCGGCAAAAAATCCTTGCAGCGTGGAAGGCGCTCCTACTCGCTTTTTCATTTGGTCGATCGCCAGCGTCGCGTCGCTCAAAGACATATTCGGCGCAAGATTGAATGACAATGTGACCGAAGGAAACAACCCCGTGTGGTTGATTGCGAGGGGTGTGGTGTTGGCCTGGCCCCTGGCGACTGCGAACAGCGGGATGTTCCCGCCCTTCGATTGAAGATAGAGGTCTTTCAAACCTTCCGGGCTTTGCCAATATTGCGGAGCCACTTCCAGCACCACGTAATACTGATTCAGTTGCGTGTAAATGATCGACACTTCCGATTGACCGAAAGCGCCGTACAACGCCGAGTCCAGTTGCTGAGTAGTGATACCGAGTTTGGCGGCGGTGACGCGATCGTAAGTGAGCAATTCATCGAGACCACCATTTTGCTGATCTGAGCTCACGTCCTGAAAGCCGGGCAGGTGCTGCATCTGACCGAGCATGACTGGTCCCCACGTCGTAAGATCCTTCACGTTGTCGGATTGGATCGTGTATTGATACATCGCATTGCTGGACCGGCCACCGATGCGCAAGTCCTGCACAGCCTGAAGGAACCCGGAAGCCACCGGCAGACGATTCAACTGCGGGCGCAGGCGGCTGATGACTTGAGTAGCGTTTATCTTGCGGTCAGCCAGCGGCTTGAGCGCAATGTACAGAGAGCCTGTATTGGTCGCTCCGTTGCCGCCGGTGAACGCAATCACGTTTGCAACAGCAGCATCTTTATCGATCACTGCACCAATTCGCCGAATGGAATCGTCCATCGCCGGAAAAGACGAATCTTGCGGCCCACGCACACTGCCCGTAATCGCCCCCGTGTCTTCGACTGGGAAGAAGCCCTTGGGTATCTTGATGATCAGCACCACGTTCAGCGCAATGGTGATGAAGAGAATAATGAGAGTAAGAGTCGGATGGTCGAGCACCCAATGCAAGCTGACTCGATATAACGACAGGACCCAGTCGAAGAATTTTTCGCTGGCTGCGTACATGCGGCCGTGCTTTTGATTGCGCTCACTTCTCAACAGATAAGCGCACATCATCGGAGTCGTCGTCAGCGAAATAATCATCGAGACAAAAACAGCCGTGGAGAGCGTAACCGCGAACTCGCGGAAAAGCCGGCCGACGATTCCTCCCATCAACAGAAGAGGAATAAAAACCGCAATCAGCGAAATGCTGATAGTGAAAACGGTGAAGCCGATTTCCTCCGCGCCCTTCAGTGTCGCGGCAAAGGGCGTCATCCCATCTTCCAGATGGCGTGCGATATTCTCCATCACCACGATGGCGTCATCGACGACGAATCCCGTCGCAATCGTCATGGCCATTAGCGAAAGGTTATCAAGGCTGTATCCGAACAGATACATCACGGCGAACGTGCCGACTAGTGAAACCGGAACCGCGACGGCCGGAATCAGCGTCGCGCGGCCGTTGCGCAAGAAGACAAATACGACCACAATCACCAGGCCGATGGAAATGAGCAGCGTTCTTTCGACATCTCCCACAGACGCGCGAATGGTTGTGGTGCGATCGAGAACGATGGTGGTATCGATGCCAAGAGGGATGGACGCCTGAATAAATGGCAGTTGGGCACGAATGCGATCAACTGTCGCAATGATGTTGGCCCCGGGCTGTCGAAATATGATGACCGTGACAGCCCGCTTGCCATTCAAGTAGCCCGCGGCGCGGATGTTTTGCACGGAGTCGGTAACTTGGGCGACATCGGATAAGCGGATCGCCGCGCCATTCTTATAACCGACCACGAGCGGCTTGTAGTCCGCGGCGAGCGAGATCTGATCGTTCGCCACAATGTCGGCGGTGGTCACGCCGTCAGTGATTTGTCCTTTCGCCAAGTCAGAATTCTGCAGGCTCAGCACGGACTGTAGGTTTGCCATTGTGAGCCCGTAGCTGGCCAACTGCGCTGGATTCGCATCGACGCGCACTGAAGGCAATGCTCCGCCACCCGCCACGACCTGCCCCACCCCTTGAATCTGCGACAACTTCTGTTCAATTACCGTGGAGGCTTCGTCATACAACTTCGCCGGACCGAATTTGTCAGACGTGAGTCCAAGAATCATGATCGGTGCATCGGCAGGATTGACCTTGCGATAGGTCGGATTGCCCGGCAGGTTGGCAGGCAGATAGGTTCGTGCCGCATTGATTGCGGCTTCGACATCGCGCGCTGCGCCGTCGATGTCGCGAGTGAGATCGAACTGAATCGTGATGGAAGTACTGCCGAGCGTGCTGGAGGAGGTCATCTCCGTCACTCCCGCCATGTGGCCGAATTGCCGCTCCAGAGGCGTGGCGACCGAGGACGCCATAATTTCGGCGCTGCCTCCCGGCAAGCTGGCGCTGACGGAGATCGTCGGAAAATCGACCTCCGGAAGGGGTGCAACCGGAAGCACTTCGAACGCAATCGCACCTGCCAGGGCAATCGCCACTGTAAGCAGCGTGGTAGCGACCGGGCGGCGAATAAAAGGTGCGGAGATGTTCATGCGGGCTCTGCCTCTCCGCTGTCGGTTTCTGCCCTCTTCGATTTGTGACCAAAGCGATCGGCAAGGCTGTCAAAAAAGATGTAGATGACGGGCGTGGTGTAGAGCGTGAGAGCCTGGCTCAGCAAAAGTCCGCCGACCATGGCGATTCCCAGCGGCCGCCGCAACTCAGAACCGAAGCCGCTTCCTAGCGCCAGCGGAAGCCCTGCGAGCAGAGCGGCCATCGTGGTCATCATGATGGGACGGAAACGAAGCAAGCACGCTTCGTAGATTGCTTCCGTCGCATTCTTTCCATGTTTGCGCTCGGCTTCTAATGCGAAATCGACCATCATGATGCCGTTCTTTTTCACGATGCCGATCAGCAGGACAATTCCAATGATCGCTACAACGCTCAAGTCTTGGTGAAATAGAAGCAGCGCGAGGAAAGCACCCACGCCTGCGGAAGGCAGCGTTGAAAGAATCGTAATCGGATGAATAAAACTTTCGTACAAAACACCCAGAACGATGTACACCGTGACCAGAGCGGCCAGAATGAGCAAAGGCTCGTTCGAAAGTGAGTTAGTAAACGATGCGGCAGTGCCCTGGAAGCCTGCCTGCAAGCTGGGAGGCATGTGCAGATCTTTCTGCGCTTTGTCGACCGCTGTAATGGCCTCGCCCAGCGCGGCATTCGGGGCGAGATTGAACGAGACCGTAATGGCTGGGAACTGTCCCTGGTGGGCAATCGAAAGAGGCTCTGTCGTCTTCTCAAAGTGCGAGAAAGCACTGAGGGGCACTGCGTTGCTCATGGTCGAACTCGTGGTGCCCGCGGAATTTGCTCCGTTATTCGCAGTCGAGGTGTTGGAGGAATTCGGCGAAAGCGCGTTCACCGGAGGAGCAAGCGTATTTGCCGCTGGAGTGTACAGCGCTGAGGTCGTCAGCGCATTCGACCCGGCCGAGGATGAACCGGACGAAGCAAATGAAGATGAAGCCCCGGCGCCAGTCGCTCCTGAGGATGCATCGGACTGAATATAGAGATGATTCAGCTTGTTGGGATCGAGCTGAAACTGCGGTTGACTCTCGAGAACAACGTGGTACTGATTGACCTGCGTATACATCGTATTAATCTGCCGCTGGCCAAAAGCGTCATACAGAGTGTTGTCGATGGTCGTCGGCGCGATGCCAAATCGCGATGCCGTGACGCGGTCGATCACAAGAGATACGGCAAGGCCGCCCGGTTGCTGATCGGTGGCGACATCTTCCAGTTCGGGTAACTGCCTCAACCGGTCGACGAAGCGGTTCGTCCACTCGTTCAGTTCGTTCGCATCGGGATCTTCGAGCGTGTACTGATATTGGGTGCGGCTGACGCGATCGTCCACGGAAATATTCTGCACTGGCTGCATGAACAATTGAATGCCCTGAACCTGATCCAGTTTCGATTCGAGCCGGCGGATAACATCGGACGCGCTCAGGTTGCGCTGTTCAAGCGGCTTGAGGTTGATTGATATTCGACCGCTGTTCGTCGTTGTGTTGGTTCCATCCGCTCCGATGAATGAAGAGAGGCTTTCAACCGCCGGGTCAGCGAGAATTACCTTTGCCATTTCTTGCTGCCTGTCGGCCATGGCTTTTGAACCAATCGCCGGTGGCGCTTGCGATATGCCCTGGATCACCCCCGTATCCTGCACGGGAAAAAATCCTTTCGGAATGATGATGTAGAGGAAAATCGTCAGCATCAGCGTCGCCAGGGCGACGAGCAACGTAATCGTCTGGAAGCGCAGAACAAACTTCAGCGTGCGGCCATAGAACGCGATCATGCTCTCGAAGGCATGCTCCGTAGCTCGATAGATGCGCCCTTGCTGCTCTTTTGGCTGATGCCGCAAGATTCGTGCGCTCATCATGGGCGTGAGCGTGAGTGATACAACTGCCGAAACGATGATGGTCACCGCAAGCGTAACTGCAAACTCTCGGAATAATCGTCCTACGACGTCGCCCATGAACAGTAGCGGGATCAACACGGCGATCAGCGATACCGTCAGCGAGAGGATGGTGAAGCCAATCTGCTCTGCGCCTTTGAGCGCCGCTTCCATCGGCGCATCGCCTTCTTCGATGTAGCGCGAGATGTTTTCGATCATCACGATGGCATCGTCTACAACAAAACCAGTGGAGATGGTGAGGGCCATCATCGACAAGTTATCCAGGCTGTAGCCGAGGATGTACATCGCTGCGAATGTGCCGATCAAAGAAAGCGGCACGGCCACGCTCGGAATGATCGTGGCGTAGAGACTGCGTAAAAAGAGGAAAATGACCAGGACGACAAGGCCAATGGTCAACATCAATTCGAACTTGACGTCGGAGACCGATGCTTCGATGGCGGTCGTAAGATCGGTGAGCGTGGTCACCTGAATGCCGGTGGGCAGGTTCGCTTCAAGCTGCGGCATCAGTTGCTTGATGCTCTTCACCACGCTGATCGTGTTCGCCCCAGGTTGGCGTTGAACATTCAGAATGACCGCGGGCGTCTGATTCATCCACGCTGCCAGATTATTGTTTTCCACGCCGTTCACGACCTGCGCGACGTCGGTCAACATTACGGGCGCACCGTTGCGGTAGGCAACTACAACTCGCCGGTAGTCGTCGCTGGTAACGAGTTGATCGTTGGCATCGATCTGGTAATCCTGGCGCGGCCCGTCGAAGTTCCCTTTTGCGGCATTCACGCTCGCCTGTGTTAGAGCCGTGCGCAGGTCTTCCATGTTGATGCCGTACGAGGATAGTGCTGCGGGGTTGGCTTGAATGCGGACCGCTGGCTTTTGGCCACCGCTGATTGTGACAAGGCCGACACCACTCAGCTGCGAAATCTTCGGCGCAAGACGCGTGTCAACCAGGTCTTCGACCTGAGACAGCGGCATCGAGTTCGAAGTGATCGCAAGCGTGAGCACAGGAGCATCGGCTGGATTGGTTTTGCTATAGGTCGGCGGGGCGGGCAGAATCGATGGCAGCAGACTCTGCGACGCGTTGATGGCAGACTGCACCTCCTCCTCGGCAACATCGATATTCAGGGACAAGTTGAACTGCAGCACAATCACTGACGTGCCGCCGGAACTGGTAGAGGTCATCTGGCTCAAGCCCTGCAGTTCGCCAAACTGACGCTCCAATGGCGCCGTTACCGTGGTCGCCATCACGGTAGGGCTTGCGCCCGGGTAAAACGTGAGCACCTGAATCGTCGGGTAGTCGACTTCCGGCAAGGCGGAGACCGGTAGTTGGGTGTAGCCAACAATACCCACGAGGAGAATCGCAACCATCAGCAATGAGGTCGCAACCGGCCGCAAGATAAACGGACTGGAAGGACTCACGGAGCGCTGCTCCCGCTTGAACCGGCTGAAGAAGGCTTATTCGCAGGCGGGTTCGAAATCGCAACCGCGGTGTTGTCCTGCAACTTGTCGAAACTGCTGTTAGCGACCACGTCTCCCGGATTGATGCCTTCCACTTGCGTGAAACCCGCGTCTGTAACTCCCGGCTTTACCGTTCGCAAGTGAGCGACATTGTCTTGAATTACATAAACGAACGATGCCTGGCCGTTTTGCTGTATGGTCGATGCTGGAACCAGCGTCACGCCCTGCAAGGTATTCACCAGCAGCCGCGTATTTACAAACTGATTTGGAAAGAGCGCATCGTTCTTATTGGTGAAGACGGATCGCGCTTTCACTGTGCCGGTCGTAGTGTCGATCTGGTTATCGACCGTGAGCAGTTTCCCACTCGCTATCTTAGTTTGCGCGGTGCGATCAAAGGCATCGACGGTGAGCGTAGCCCTCTTTTGCAAACGAACTGCAACCGGACCGAGACTATCTTCCGCGATCGTGAAAATTACAGTGATGGGGTCCAACTGCGTGATCACCGCGAGCGTTACGGTTCCCGCCGACTGCACCACGTTTCCAGGATCCACTAACCGTAAACCTACGCGGCCAGCGATGGGTGCAGTGATGTGGCAGAAATCGACCTGGATTTGGTCATACTGCACCGTACCCTGGTCGTTTTTCACCGTGCCCTCATCCTGCAGGACTAGCTTTTCCTGGTCGTCGAGTAGTTGCTTTTGAATCGCATTGCGCGCCCATGCGGCACGGTAGCGTTCAAGATCCATCTGCGCCTGCGCGAGTAAGTTCTCATCGCGTTCCAGCGCGCCTTGCGCCTGCAGAAGAGTCGCGCGGTAAGGCCGCGAATCGATGTCGACCAGCGGGTCGCCCTTTTTTACGACCTGGCCTTCCTTGTAATGCACGGCAACAATGAGGCCTGTAACCTCGCTGGTGATCGAATCCGTGTAGACCGGAGTCACAGTACCGATCGAGTCGAGATAAACGCCGATGTTGCCTTTGGTAGCCGTCGCGGTGGTGATTGTGACTTTCGCCGGAGCAGGCTTTGCCTTCTTCTTGTCATCCTCCTCGTGGCGCCACAGCAGCACGACGACAAGCAAGAGCAACAAGGCGATCCCCAGGACAGTCCACAAAATTCTATGCCGGTGAGATTCGCTCTCGTGCGCCGGAAGCTGGTGGCTGGGGTCGACGATAGGATGCTCGTTCGTGTCAACGGTCAAAAGGGTTTCTCCTCTTTGACTACGCAATCGATCAGGATTATAGCCGGAGAAGTCACATTCCACGCCCAAACCCCGCTGATCGCCGGCATGATGCGGATCAGAACGGAAAGGGTAGGAGATTTTATGACGGAGCGGCGACACAAAAATTCTTGGGTTAGAGCACAAGATGGTAGCTAGAGGTTGGCGCGCCTCTGCAAAGTTACGTCAAGGCGCAACTTCAGCTGTGCGGGAGACTCGCTCGAAGGAGTGGCCTCTTCAGCGGGTTTCTGTTTCACGGTCCCGATCACCCGTAAAGTTTTCCGGGTCAAACTTAGGTTTCTTCAGTACGCGCCTATGTTGATCTCTGAACCATGGATCCGTGGATTCCCCGCAAAATCAGTGTTGCCGTAGATGGAAGGGCCGTTGCACCAACCAACGCCGCAGGTAAGGCTGGTACTGCCGGAATCGATGGCCGGAGAATTGGATTCTATGTCGAGGTTCGGCGGGGTCGAGCTGACGTTGTCGAAAAGAGGATTGGCATTCGGCGAGTTGGCATCTTCACCGGTGGTCGTCTGATATGCCGCATAGGTTTTGTAGTTTGATACGCCGGCCCAAGTGATCGAGGTTCCCTTCACGTAGCCGGCGGCGGAGTAGTAGAGGTTCCAGTCCAGGGTTGCAGGCGGAGCCGGATATCCGCTCGAAGATTTCACGTAGCTGTAAATCCAGACGTTTTGTGAACCGGCATAAACGATGTTGTTCTCGAAGATATTTCTCGAGGCATTGCCGGAGTGGTATTGAATTTGGAACTCGGCGCCCTGGTTCTTCGTGTTGTTGTTGTAAAGGGTGTTGTTGACGATTACAATGTGATCGCTGCCGCCCACAGTGTTTGAATAGCCTCCAATTGAGACGCCAACCGCATTGGAATCGTAGAAGAGGTTGTTGCGGATGGTCACGTAACTGGCGTCGTGCCCTTTGTGTTCACTTGCCGCCTCCATCGCCAGATCGCAGGCGTAAACGGTGTTAAGCTCGAATGTCGTGTAAGCGCAACCGTCACAATAAAGTCCGTCGGCGTCGTAGGAATTGCCCTCGCCCGGATTTTTAATCGCGCTTATGTTGTAAACGGTATTGCCGCTGATCTCGCCGTACATCGCCTGGTCGTAGCCGGTGGGACCGACTCCTTCAAAGCCAATGGCATCGATGCCGATGTTGTCATTGTCATGAACAACATTATTGGTGATGGAGAAGTGAGTCACATTTCCATCCACATTCATCGACTCGCTCTCCCCGGTTTTCAGGTTGTAAACCTGGTTGCCGCTGATCGTAATGCCGGTAATAGGAGTGGTTTGCGTGCCGTACACGGCGACGCCAAATGCGTTGCCATTTTTCTCGGACGTGGTCGTGATGGTGTGTACCAGATTGTTCAATAATTGAATTCCCGTGCCCGATCCCGTGACCCAAATACCAGCCGGAGTCATGGTCGACTTGCTGGTCGTGAAATTGCGAATTTCAAATCCATTCACGGTGACATAGCTTTGGCTCACAATATTGACCAGACCCTGCGTGTCATTTCCGCTTGACGGCGGGTTCGACGTACAGCAAGTCAGCCCCGTCCCGTCGATCACGGCCGTCTGGCCTGGATAGCTCTCGAAGGTGATGTAATTCGACGCCGTGCCAGATGCCGGGAACGTCACTGATTCGTTGTACACGCCTCCATGAACATATACCGTGGCGCCAGCGGAGACAGAGTTTGCGGCGTGCTGAATCGTGCGCCAGGGAGAAGCGAAGGTGCCAGCGTTGCCGTCGCTGCCGCTCGTGGATACGTAATAGGTGGCCCCGGTTTGTGCAAAGAGCGAGACTGTTGTGATCAGGACAAGGATCAGAACGAGCATTGTGGAAAGTTGCCGCGAACTGGAATTCGCTGGGGAGGTCATGGGAATCTCCTTCCTTGGAACTACGTCAGGAATTGAACGATTGTGGCGGGAACCGTCTTGCGGAATGAAAGCTTATTAAACTTACGAATGATTGTCAATTGTTTTGTTTAGTTTCAGAATGCGAAAGTTCCAAGAGGGCGTGCTTTGCAAAGAACTCCTCTTTATACTCGCGATCACGGAACGCCTCTGTGCCACCGGCACGAGTTGTCGAAAACGCTCCTGCAAGATTTCCCATCGTAAGGCAGGCCGTGACATCGGAGCCGCGGAGATACTCAAACAGAAAACCGGCATCAAAACTGTCGCCCGCTCCAACCGCGTCTACCGGTTCCACTTTAATTGCTGGAGAGGAAAAAATTTGACTGCCGTGTTGGGCCATCGCACCCTCAGCCCCATTCTTAACCGCTACCAGCGGCACCATTTCGGCCAGGCGATTCAAAGCAACGTGCAAGTCTTGAGCGCCGGCAATCTGTCGTGCTTCGCGCGCATTGGGAAGAAAAACGTCAACGTAGCGGAGGCATTCTCGTAAACCACCTTGCCACAGATCGTCTGGATCGTCGTTCGTGTCGAGCGAAATTGTCAGGCCTACTGCCTTGACTTTCTGGAATAATTCCACGGTACGATCCCTTAGGCCGCGCTGTAAGTAGAAGGAAGAAAAATGAAAATGTCGTGAATCCGTCAAATATTCAAAGTCGAGATCCTCGAACTTCAGATCGAAGATCGTACCCGCGTACGTGATCATGTTGCGCCATCGGTCACGCTGCAATATCACCGTGAGCCCGGTTTTATTGCCGCCCGCCACTCTGCGTACCTTGGCAGTGTTCACGCCACCGGCATTGAGCCGTTGCAGCGCAATTTCACCGAGCGGATCGTCACCGATCAACGAGATGAATCCCACTCGACTCCCGAGAGCCGCAAGATTATGCGCCACGATAGCGGACGAACTCCCCAGCGTCAGCATCATTTGATCCGCTAGAATCTCACGCTCGGGCGGGAGTTGGCCTGGAAGTCCGTAGAAGATCAGGTCAAGATTTAGTTCGCCGGCAACTGTCACGTCAAATCGGGGCATGTTGAGATTTCTCTAAAAACTCTCCTTGATTATCCCTGCCCGACTTAAATGGCGTGGCTTGAAGGTCAGGATCTTCTTGAGCCCGGCGTCAAGGCTTGTGCATTGTCCAGCAGAAACTTACGGCGCAGCGTGCTTGCCATGTCTCCATCCTGTGAAGTCGCCTCGTATAAAAGCCCCGCAACTACAACTTGGCAACGAGAACGGCAGAGCAAAAAATTATAGGATCATCAAGCTTTGATTACGCTTTCTTTTTATATCGTTTAATTTCGTTTGTCCAGCGAAAAGGAGCCGCAATGTGGGACAGTCCCGCAGACTAAAGCGTCAAGGAGCGATTGACGGGCAACTAGAGCACCATCGAGTCGTTGGGGTGTTGGATTTCCTACTTTGGGAAATTTTCCCGCCTTAGAGTTCAGCCCGGCACAGATGGACGCGTGTTGAACGTTCGTGCGTGGAACCTCAGACGAATTGCAGATTAAATCATCACTAGCGACCCCGAGACAAGGCAGAATTCACGGCCAGGAATTGGTTTGCCTATCTCCGATGACCTTTTGTGAGAAACAATGCGCAACGAGATCGCACGATCTGCACATCCCCGGTTTGAAATGAGCGACAGGAGGGGAGTGCGAGCGCAAGACCCGCCAATGTCTAATCAACTCGTAGCTTTCATCCTCGGTGAGCAGCGCTACGCCCTTCCTTTGGCAACCGTCCAGAGAGTCATACGGATGGTGGAGGTAACCGCGCTGCCGAAAGCCCCGGATGTTGTGCTGGGCGTAATTGACTTGCAAGGAGACATCATTCCGGTCCTGAGCATGCGAAAACGGTTCGGTATGGCCGAACCAGAAACCAGTTTGAGCGACCAACTCATCGTCGCGGATGCGGGTGCGCGGCGGGTTGCTCTTGTGGTGAATTCGGTCGCCGGAGTTGTGGAACAGGCGACAGAAGAGGTTACAGAAGCGGAAAAGATCGTACCCGGTGCGCAATACGTGGAAGGCATGGCCAAGCTGGAAGGCGGCATTTTGTTCATTCATGATCTTGATCGTTTTCTCTCGAAGAAGGAAGAGCGGCAACTGGACGGCCTCCTGGCCCAAGCCGCGGGAACAGAATGACGAAAAAGATCTCGGAGGATCAGCTTCTGCAGCTCAGCGACTTTGTCGCTCGTTACTTCGGACTGCACTTTCCGGAGGAACGCTGGTTCGACCTTCAGCGTGCAGTTTACGGTGCTGCCCAGGAGTGTGGCTATCAGGGCGACGTCGACCGCTATGTCCAGGAACTGTTGTTACCAGCCTTGTCTCAAAGGCAGCTGGAAGTGTTGGCCAGCTACTTAACGGTCGGCGAGACGTATTTTTTCCGGGAGAAGCGCAGCCTGGAGGTTCTTGAAAGGGACATTGTGCCGGAGTTGATTCAGACGCGTAAGGATGGGGCAATCAGAATCTGGAGCGCCGGGTGCGCCACTGGTGAAGAACCGTATTCAATCGCGATCCTGCTGAGCAAGCTGATGGCGGGCCTGGAGAAGTGGGACGTCGAAATTCTGGCGACCGACTTGAATTTCAAGTCATTGCAAAAAGCATCCGAGGGAATTTACAGCGAGTGGTCCTTCCGCGGAACTCCGCCGTGGGTTCGGAGCGCATATTTTGAGGCAGTCGACAAAGACCGTTGGGCCATTCGCCCCGCTATCAAGAAGATGGTGACATTTGCCCAGTTCAACCTGGTGGATGACTCTTTTCCCTGGCATCCGAACTCCATCCACGGTTTCGACGTGATCTTCTGCCGGAATGTGCTCATGTACTTCACTCCGGAGGGAATAAACAAGGTCGTGCGGCAACTCTACCGCTCTTTGGCGAGCAATGGATGGTTGATCGTGAGCTCAACTGAAACGTCCCACGAGCTCTTCTCCGAGTTCGCCGCGGTCAGTTTTGGCGACGTCACCCTTTATCGGAAGTCGGCCACACATGCGCAGAAGGCACTGACCTTGCCTTCGGTTGTACACGATGAGAGCTGGTCCGGGCATCGGCTACCAGAACAGAGGGTGGTGGAGAGTTCAGAACCGGCCATGGCTTTAGTCTGCGACACGAGCCTGAAGAGCCGGGATCGTGAATTCCATGCGGAAGACGCGGAATCACCAGCGTCTTCCTATGAACAGGCTTTGGCGCTTCATGAACTAGGGCGTTATGAAGAAGCCGAGCAAGTCATCGGAACACTTCTCTCGCAAAACGGCAGCGATGCGCGGGCCATGCTTCTCCTGGCGCGCGCCTGCGCCAATCAAGGAAAACTGGCTGCGGCGCTCGTGTGGTGTGACAAGGCAATCGCAGCCAACAAGATGGACGCTTGTGCCTACTATCTGCGGGCGACGATTTTGCGGGAACAAGGGTCGATACCAGAGGTTCTCTTCGCGCTCCAACAGGCAGTTTACGTGGAACCTCAGTTCGTGTTGAGTCATTTCTCCCTTGGCCATTTGGCTTTGAGTCAGGGAAAGCTAAAGGAAGCCGAGAAACACTTCGAGAACGTTCTGCTGTTGTTGGCGCAGTATACGCCGGAAGATATTGTGCCGGAATCCGAGGGGCTTTCGGTGGGTGCGCTGAGGGAAATGATCGTTTCTCAGCACGCTGGCATGGCCCCCGGAATCCCCGAAGCTGAAGTATCGCAGCGTACATTTCGTCCCACCGGTCGTCGCGCCGGTAAGCCTCGCGTACAACAGGTGGGCGTCCGATGAGCGTAGAAGCCACAGCGAAGGATTTACTGCCCACTCCCGCCCCCCATGCGAGAGGCAAAGCCGAATTCGACTGGGCCAGCCTTCACCGGCGACTGGATGCCTCCCGTGCGGCCCTGCAGCGGAAACTCGCTCCCAGCGCGGAGGAAAAACGGAAAATTCTCCGCGCCCGCGCTCGTACGCTGGCGGCGGGGGGCAAAGCGGAAGCAACCTCTCCGCATCTGCTCTTGGAGGTTGTGGAGTTTGTCCTGGGGCCTGAGCACTACGGCATTGAATTGAATCATATCCGCGAAATCCATCCGCTTAACGAATTCACGCCGCTGCCGTGCACACCCTCCTTTGTCCTGGGACTGGTCAATGTGCGGGGACAAATTCTTTCCATCATCAATATCAAGAAGCTTTTTGATCTGCCGGAAAGAGGTCTGACCAATCTGAACAAGGTCATCATCGTCCACGCCAATCACATGGAGCTTGGCATTCTTGCCGATGCCATTCTCGGTATGCGTTGCATTGCGCGCGAAGAACTTCACCCGGCTCTTCCGACCCAGACAGGGATACGAGAGGAGTATCTGAAGGGGATCACGAAAGACCCGTTGGTGGTTCTCGACGTAGCGAGGATTCTTTCCGACGAAAAGATCCTGGTGAACGATGGAGTGGAGAACAGAATTTGAGCGCCAAGATTGTGTAATGGAGAACTGCAATGCGGTGGTCAATTGGAAAAAAGTTTGGCAGCGGTTTCGGACTGGCCTTGTTGGTGCTGACGATTGTGAGCGCAGTCTCTTACGATAGTACGATCAAGCTCATCGACTCCGCCGACTGGGTTCGGCACACCCATGAAGTATTGAACACGCTCGATGATGCGCTGTCCGCGTTCAAAGATGCCGAGACCGGTCAACGCGGTTACATCATTGCCGGCGAAGCCCGCTATCTGGAGCCGTATCAGGGTGCGCGCGAGACGGTCAATCAGAAGCTGAAGCATCTGCGAGAGTTGACCTCTGACAACCCCAACCAGCAGCAGCGGCTCACGGCCATCGAACCCTTGGTTGCCAGCAAGTTCTCAGAGTTGCAGGAGACCATCGACCTGCGGAGGACAAAAGGGTTCGGAGCGGCAGAGCAGGTGGTCGTCACGGACAAGGGCAAGAACGTAATGGACTCCATCCGGAAGTTGGTCGGAGAGATGCAAGAGGAAGAGACTGGGTTATTAGCTAAGCGGTCGGCGGAGGAGAGAGCCCGCGCGCACCGTACCGAAATGACCATCATTCTTGGCGGCTTATGTGCATTCGCGTTTCTGAGCCTGGCTGGCGTATTCCTCACGCGAAATATCGCTGTCCCGCTCGGCGAAGTTTCGGCAGCGGCGCAGAAGATCGCCTCCGGGGATTTATCGGTCAAGGTTATTTCCAATGGCCGGCAAGATGAGGTCGGAGTCTTGGCTACGAGTTTTACCGAGATGACGATGTCGCTGGGACGAATGGCCGAGATGGCCAAACAGATTTCTGACGGCGATCTTACCGTTGAGGTGAAGCCGAAGTCGGACAAGGACGTCTTAGGAAAGGCCTTTGCGGTCATGGTTGAAAAACTCCGGCGGATTATCGGAGAGATGCAGGAATCGATCGGTATTCTCTCCTCCTCCGCTCAGCAGATTGTTGCCACCACTACGCAGGTGGCTTCAGCCGCTACCGAGACCGCAGCCGCCGTCACCGAAACGACAACAACCGTCGAGGAAGTGAAGCAAACCGCCCAGCTCGCAACGCAGAAAGCGAAGTTTGTATCGGAGAGTGCACAAAGGGCGACACAAGTATCCGAGAGCGGGAAGAGATCGGCTGCTGACTCAATCGAAGCAATGAAACAGATTCGAGAACAGATGGAATCGATTGCGGAGAGCATCGTCCGCCTCAGCGAGCAGGGGCAGACCATAGGGGAAATCATGCTCTCGGTTAATGATCTTGCCGAGCAGTCGAACTTGCTGGCGGTGAACGCCTCGATCGAGGCTGCGAAGGCGGGCGAACAGGGCAAAGGCTTTGCTGTGGTGGCGCAAGAGGTGCGAAATCTGGCGGAACAATCGAAACAAGCAACCGTCCAGGTGCGAAGCATTCTGAACGACATTCAAAAAGCAACCAATGCCGCTGTGATGGTGACCGAGCAAGGCAGCAAAGCAGTCGAAGCTGGGGTGAAACAGTCTGTGCAGGCCGGAGAGTCGGTGCAGAAACTGGGGGAGAACATTTCGGAAGCGGCACAGGCCGCCACTCAGATTGCCGCTTCGAGCCAGCAGCAGATGGTGGGTATGGATCAAGTAGTACAGGCGATGGAAAACATCAAGACGGCGAGCACGCAGAACGTGGCCAGCACCAGACAAACGGAGGTCGCGGCCAAGAACATTCAGGATCTGGGACGAAAGCTCTCCGAGCTGGTTGCTTTGTACAAGGTTAAAACCAACGAGCGAAGCATGGCAGCCGGGGCCTCTTAAAGTTAAAACGCAGTCTGGACACCCTGGAAGGGAGGATTCGATGAGGTGGTCAATCGGCGGAAAAATTGCCAGCGTCTTTGGCGTTGCTTTGGCGATGCTCCTAGTTGTCGGCGTCGTGTCTCATGACAGCACGGCCAAGCTTGTCGACTCCGCCGAGTGGGTCCGGCACTCGCATCAAGTGGTTACCGGACTCGACGAGTTCCTGTCCGCGATGAAGGACGCCGAGACCGGCCAACGGGGTTACGTCATCACTGGGGAAACGCGTTATCTCGAGCCCTATCAGGGCGCGCGCGGGCTGGCCGATCAGAAACTGAAACAACTACGGGAAATGACCTCTGACAATCCGAACCAGCAACAGCGGCTCACCGCCCTGGAGCCTCTGGTTGCCGCTAAGTTCGCCGAGCTGCAAGAAACCATTGACCTGAGAAAGCAAAAAGGATTCGCCGCTGCCGCGCAGGTGGTCGTCACCGACCGAGGCAAGAATGCGATGGACTCCATCCGAAAGCTCGTCAGTGACATGGACGCCGAAGAGGCTGGCCTTTTGACTCAGCGATCGGTAGAGGAGAAAGAGCGCGTGCATCGTACCAATTTGACCATCCTTCTAGGGAGCCTGGGTTCGTTCGTAGTCCTAAGCCTGGCCGGTGTGTTCCTTACCCGCAACATCGCTGTACCTCTCGGCAAAATTTCCGCCACAGCGCGGAAGATCGCTTCGGGGGACTTGGCGGTTCAGTTATCCTCCAACTCCCGTAGCGACGAGGTAGGAGTCTTAACCGAGACCTTCCAGGAGATGATGATTTCACTCGGGCAGATGGCCCGCGTGGCGGAACAAATCTCCGCCGGGGATCTCAGCGCCGAGGTAAAGCCGAAGTCGGACAGGGATGTGCTGGGAAAAGCGTTCGCGCAGATGACGCTCTCCTTGGGACAAATGGCGAGAGTGGCCGAGCAGATCTCCGAGGGCGACCTCACGGTGGAGGTCCAGCCGAAGTCCGATAAGGATATTTTGGGCAAAGCTTTTGCGGCTATGTTGGATAAACTGCGGCGGGTCACGGCGGAAATGCAGGAATCGATTGGCATCCTCTCCTCTTCTGCCCAGCAAATTGTTGCCACCACCACACAGGTCGCCTCGGCTGCAACGGAAACCGCAACCGCAGTGACCGAGACCACCACGACAGTAGAAGAAGTCAAACAGACCGCCCAACTCTCCACCCAGAAAGCGAAGTTTGTATCGGAAAGCGCCCAACGGGCGGCGCAGGTCTCCGAGAACGGAAAGAAATCCGTGGCCGAGTCAATCGATGCCATGAAACAGATCCGGGAACAAATGGAGTCCATCGCCGAAAGCATTGTCCGATTGAGCGAACAGGGCCAAGCCATCGGAGAAATCATGCTCGCGGTCAACGATCTTGCCGAACAATCGAATCTGCTGGCGGTGAACGCCTCGATCGAAGCGGCCAAGGCGGGAGATCAGGGCAAAGGCTTCGCCGTGGTGGCGCAGGAAGTACGAAACTTGGCCGAACAATCCAAGCAGGCGACAGTCCAGGTCCGAAGCATCCTGAACGACATTCAAAAAGCAACCAATGCTGCTGTGATGGTGACCGAGCAGGGCAGCAAGGTAGTAGATGCGGGAGTGAAGCAATCCTCCCAGGCGGGAGAGTCTGTGCAGAAACTAGCCGAGAGTATCGCGGAGACGGCGCAGGCCGCCACTCAGATTGCCGCTTCGAGCCAGCAACAAATGGCTGGAATGGACCAGGTGGCACAAGCGATGGAGAACATCAAATTGGCGAGCACGCAAAACGTGGCCAGCACCAAGCAGACAGAGACTGCGGCGAAAAACATTGGAGACCTGGGGCGAAAACTGGCGGAACTTGTAGCCCTCTATAAGGTCAGGAGCCGAAACATGGCAGCCACCGCCTCCTGAGAGTAAACATGGGACTCAAGGACAAAGAGCTTCTTAAGAAACTTCTGGCGACCTTCAAGGTCGAGGCAGAGGAACACGTAGCTGCCATTTCTTCAGGCCTGATCGAACTGGAGAAAGCGTCCTCGCCGGAACAGCAAATGGAGATGGTTGAGAAGGTGTTCCGGGAGGCGCACAGCCTGAAGGGTGCGGCGCGCGCCGTCAATCTGGCGAAAGTCGAAAGCGTCTGCCAGTCGCTGGAGAGTTTATTCTCGCGCCTGAAGACCCGCGAAGTATCGCTCTCGCCGGAGCTCTTTGACCTGCTTCATCGCACGGTGGACACGCTGGGTGTGCTGCTTTCCGACGAGAGCATTGAAACCGCAACCGTCAACGAGCTCCGCCCACCCCAGATGCCGGGGCCTTCCAATCCACCCACCAGAATCGTTCCGCGCGTGGAGCAACCAGAATTGCATTCTGTGGAAGTTGCAGGTGCCCGCCCACCAACAATTTCCCAACTCGAAAATACCGAGCCAGGACGCTTAGCGGACACAAAGCAGGGGCTATCCGAAACTCTGAGAGTACCCGCATCCAAGCTCGACGCACTTCTTCGCCAAACCGAAGAATTGATTCCGGCCAAGGCAACGGTAGGCCAACGGGTGGTCGAGTTACGTGAAATCAGCCAGGTGCTGATTACGTGGGAAACAGAATGGCGCAAAATCCGGCCGCTCGCGCATGCCTTGCCATCATTAGCGAACGGGGAATCTCGGTCCTATGGACGCAGTCACTCGTCAAACGGACATGCGTCTGCACGATTGCGCGTGATGAAGCTCTCCGCTTTTCTGGATCGGAATGAAGACACGCTGAATTCCGTCAGGCAGAAGCTCGTGGCCCTGAGCAAACGGCTCGAATATGACCGCCGTGCATTCGAGCGGAGAGTGGACGATCTGGTGGAAGACATGAAACGGGTATCGATGCTTCCATTTTACACATTGCTCGAATCCTTTCCCAAACTCGTTCGTGATCTCAATCGGGACTGCGGCAAGGATGCGGATCTGGCTATTGTGGGGGGCGAGATCGAGACCGACCGGCGGATATTGGAGGAAATGAAAGACCCCCTGATTCATCTGATCCGAAACTGTATTGACCACGGTATCGAGACTCCAAAGCAGCGGGAAGAACAAGGGAAGCTGCCGCGGGCAACCATTCGCATCGCCATCTTTCCCAAAAGTGATGACAAGGTTGAGATCGTTGTTTCGGACGACGGCTCAGGCATCGATGTCCGGAAGGTACGAGCGGCGTCGGTAAAGCTGGGTCTTGTCTCTGAAGAAGACGCCAGAAAAATGGACGAACAGCAAGCCGCAGGCCTCATCTTCAGATCCGGGGTTTCCACCAGTCCGATGATCACTGAAATCTCAGGACGGGGGCTTGGGCTGGCCATTGTGCGGGAAAAAGCCGAAAAAGTAGGTGGGACGGTGTCCGTTGAAACCCAACCGGGAGCGGGAACGACCTTCCGGCTCATTCTGCCACTTACTCTCGCCAGATTTCGAGGCATTCTGGTTCGTGCCGGCGGGAGTCTGTTTGTAGTTCCGACCCGGCATGTACAAAGAGTTCTCCGGGTGGGCCGGGAAGAGATCAAGAGCGCGGAAAACCGCGAGACGATCCAAATCGATAGCCGTGCCATCGCAGCGGTTCGTCTAAGCGACGTCCTGGAGATTGCTCAGCGAAACACCAGCACTGATCCGAAAGACAAGATACCTGTGCTTGTTCTTGCCTGGGCGGGCGAACAAATTGGATTCCTGGTGGATGAGATTCTCGACGAGCAAGAGGTCTTGGTGAAAAGCCTGGGAAAGCAGCTCCCACACGTGCGCAATGTTGCAGGCGCTACAGTGCTCGGAATTGGCAAGGTCTCGCCCGTACTCAACGTCGCGGACTTAATGCAGTCTACGGTCAAAACGGCGCGTGCCGCGGCGGCGCGTGAAACTAAAGAATCCCCTAAGTCCATCCTTGTAGCGGAAGACTCGATCACTTCACGGACACTACTGAAAAACATCCTTGAATTTGCTGGATACAAGGTGAAAACAGCGATCGACGGCGCTGAGGCTTTGGCCGTGCTGGGAACCGAAGCCTTCGACTTAGTCGTGTCGGATGTCGAAATGCCCAGAATGAGCGGCTTCGATCTAACGGCAAAGATCCGGGCTGATAAGAGACTTTCCCAGTTGCCCGTAGTGCTGGTAACAGGATTGGACTCTCGGGAAGACAGGGAACGTGGAGTTGATGCCGGGGCCAGCGCGTACATCGTGAAGAGCAGTTTTGATCAAGGCAATCTGCTGGAAGTTGTCCGCAGATTGATCTGAATGTTGGTCAGGAGTTTGCGGATGATTCGAGTTCTTGTCGTCGAGGATTCACCGACAGTACGAGAATTTCTGTTGCAGATTCTCCGCTCTGATCCCGCGATCGAAGTGGTTGGGACAGCGGAGACCGGAGAGGAAGCGCTGGAAGCTGTGGCACGCACTCAACCCGACATCATCACGATGGATGTCCATATGCCAAAGATGAACGGTTTCGATGCAACGCGGCGGATCATGGAAACACATCCCACGCCGATTGTCATCGTGAGTGGAACAACGGATTTTACCGACACATCCAAAGCATTTCGAGCGATCGAGTCCGGCGCTTTAGCCGTGTTGCAGAAACCTTCAGGCGCGGGCCATTCAGATCATGAACAGGCCGTCTCGGAGTTAATTCGCACCGTAAAGGTGATGTCGGAAGTAAAGGTGGTGAGAAGATGGCCACGCTCTCGGCCGACAGAAGTTGCTCCGGAAACCGCACTCTGTAAGGAAATCCGGCTCCCGACCGCCCAGTCGCAACCTAAAATTGTTGCCATTGGAGCCTCAACCGGTGGTCCACCGGTTCTCCAAACGATTCTGGCGGGGTTGCCGCAGAACTTCCCCGTTCCAGTCCTGATTGTCCAGCACATTGCGGCAGGTTTTACCCAGGGTTTTGTCGAGTGGTTGGCTCAATCGTCAAGCCTGCCGGTTCATATACCCGCGCACGGTCAATCTGTTCTTCCAGGACAAGCATATGTGGCTCCAGATGGATTACACATGGCGATAGACGCAGATGGCCGCGTCCAACTCAGATCAGACGAACCCGAGAACGGGCTCCGGCCATCTGTCGCATGTCTATTTCGTTCTGTGGCGAAAGCGTATGGTCAGAGCGCGGTCGGTGTGCTGCTCACGGGAATGGGAAAGGACGGTGCGTGGGAGTTGAAGTTGATGAAGGAACAAGGAGCGGTAACTATCGCCCAGGATCAAGATACGTCGGTCGTGCATGGTATGCCAGGGGAAGCAATAAGACTGGGAGGAGCAACATATGTGCTCCGTCCAGAGAAGATTTACCTGGCGTTGGCAAGCCTTGCCGGCAAGACTGTGAGCCACAACGATCGGGCAATGGCAAACAAACAAGACAGCGCCTCAGAAATCGATGGTCTTTTTCTCAGGCGCGATCTTTATGGGAGATGAGGAAAAAGTCGGGGGATCTATGGGCCGAACCAAGGGGAATTTCTTTAACGGAGCTGAAATACTCATTGCCGAGGACAGCCAAACCCAGGCCGAGCAGTTGAGCCACTACCTAGGGACGCGGGGATTTTCTGTAACGGTGGCCAGAGACGGTAAGCAGGCGCTGGCTGCGGCGCTTCACAGCAAACCCGCCATGGTCATTACCGACGTGGTGATGCCAGAGATGGACGGTTACACGCTCTGCAAGGAGGTCAAATCTTTACCCGTCCTCAGGGACGTTCCCGTCGTCCTATTAACATCTCTTTCCGGGCCGCAAGACATCGTTAGGGGGCTGGAATGCGGTGCGGATAGTTTCATCCGGAAGCCTTACGACGACAAATACCTCGTTTCGCGAGTCGAATACATCCTGACGAACGTAGAACTGCGAAAGACGGAACGATTGCAAGTCGGTGTGCAACTTCACTTTGGTGGCCAGTCGCATTTCATCACTGCCGAAAAACAACAGATTCTGGATTTGCTGATCTCGACCTACGAAGGTGCGGTCCAAATCAACGAAGAACTTGAGACCAAACAACGAGAATTGCAGCAGGCGAAAGAGACTCTGGAGGTGAGGGTAGCCGAGCGCACTGCAGAACTGGCACAAACTAACGAACAACTGCAGATTGAACTGGCCGAGCGCAAACGCGCCCAAGAACAGATCAAGAACCTGAATGAAGACCTGGAGCGTCGCGTGGTTGAGCGTACTGCACAGCTCGCAGCGGCAAACAACGAACTGGAAGCCTTCTCTTACTCGGTTTCGCATGACCTTCGGGCGCCACTTCGCCACATCAATGTATTTGCCGGGACGTTGATCGAGGAGCATAGTTCTCAATTGGTGCCCGAGGCTCAACAACAACTCAACCGCATTCAGGAAGGTACTCGGAAAATGAGCCGGATGATTGATGACCTTCTCAACCTTGCCCGGCTGGATCGCCGCAGTATGACTCTGCAGATGACGTCCTTAAATCCGTTGGTGGAGAACGTTCTCCAAGACCTTGAATCTGAAACAACTGACCGGAATATTGACTGGCGCGTGGGATCGCTGCCTTCCGTCCATTGCGATCCCGGACTGATCCAGCAGGTATTCGCGAACCTTCTGTCCAATGCCGTCAAATATACGCGCCACCGTGAGCGAGCGGTCATTGAGATTGACCAGTCAACGGTTGAGGGCCAACTCGTGCTTTTTGTTCGAGACAACGGCGCAGGATTCAACCCGAAATATAGCGATAAGCTTTTTGGAGTATTTCAACGGCTTCACAACGACAAAGAGTTTGAAGGCACTGGCGTGGGACTCGCCACGGTGCAGCGCATCGTCCGAAAGCACGGAGGGCGCATCTGGGCTGACGCTGAGATCAACAAGGGAGCGACATTTTACTTCAGCCTGGGTGACGCTGCAGCCATCAGTGGTGCAGTCAAGCGACATGCATCCGGAGAATGAGTGGACAAACTCAACCGCACCTTCAGAGTAGGCCAGGCGATATATCTGATTCAGGATCGATTGTCCCTGAGCCTAGGCTACCCGAAGGCTTTCCGGCTCCGTCGGCTCTGGGAAACGTCTTCTCGAATTGACGTACTGACCGTTCGATGAATGATAACGTCCTTTATCGCAACTTATCCAACAACGCACATCAGGTCCCAGAAGCCGACTTCTCGCCCCTAAATGGGTTTCGGTTGGTGGTGCTTATTCGACCGCAATTGGCGGAAACGCTTGCAGAGTCGCCAGTTTGACCGACAAGGGTTATGCGGCCACGTACCTTCTGCCGCCTCGTCGAGACAGTTGTTGTGCGAGCGTGACGAGGCCTAGGGGTGCCGAGCGCAGTGGCAAACATGCTCTCGGAAGTGAGCACTGAGGACGGGAGAAAAAAGGTTCGGCTATCCAGTAACTTTGCTTTACGATCTGGGTTGTTACCACGCATTGGTGGCCATTCGCGGTGGCTAACCTATAGTGTTGCGCGCGAATAAACAGAAGGAAAGTGTATGACAGTAATGCAAAGTGCGGACCGGATTTCAGGTAAATGTTGCTTGGTTACTGCTCTTCTGGTTTGGCGGTTCGCGCTTGTGACGCTTCTGCTCCTGGTTCAGTCTGCGGTGGCACAAACAGTTACTTTCACTGAGCTTTATTCATTCAACAGCAGTGGTGACCTTTCCGATGGTGCTTGGCCCGAGGCCAGTGTGGCCAGAGATGTGGCCGGCAATCTCTACGGAACCACCTTTTTCGGCGGCGCTGGCACGGGGTGCGACATCTACTTCGGCGGCTGCGGGACCGTCTTCAAGCTCGATGCCAGTGGCACAGAGACCGTGCTGCACAGTTTTGGCGGTGTACCTGATGGATCGAACCCCACAGCAAGAGTAATTCTTGATGCGTCCGGCAACCTGTATGGGACAACTGCGTACGGCGGGGCGCATGGCTATGGAACGATATTCAAGATAGATGCCGTCACGGGCGATGAAACAATACTCCACAATTTTGCAGGAGGGGCGGATGGCACGAACCCGAACGCTGGACTGGTGCTTGATGCAACCGGAAATTTCTACGGCACTACGCGGTATGGCGGCCAAGGATGCTATGGCCGGGGCTGCGGAACCGTATTCGAACTGAGCGCTACGGGGCAGGAGACAATCCTCTACCGATTTCGCGATGTTCCGGACGGAGCCAGTCCTTTAGGCGGCGTGGCGATCGATTCGTCGGGAAATATCTACGGTACGACATGGCTCGGCGGAGCCTACAGCCTTGGAACGGTATTCAGCCTCGACAGCAACAGTAACGAGAAAGTGCTGCACAGCTTTGCTGGCAGAAGTGACGGAGCAAATCCTATCGGAGGGCCGGCTCTCGACCAAACCAGGAATCTATACGGAGCCACGTCGGCAGGCGGACCCTACTATTTCGGGACCCTGTACATGATCGACACCGCCGGCAACGAGAGCGTCTTGTACAGCTTCACGGGCGGGACCGATGGCGCCTATCCCTATTCGCACCTGCTCGTGGACGCCTCCGGAAATCTCTTCGGCTCAGCCTCTCAAGGTGGCTGCTGCGGTCAGGGATCGATATTTGAGTTTTCGAATGGCACATTGACAGCGTTGTACGGATTCAGCGCGGCTCCCAATGGAACAAATCCCGACGGACAGATTCCTATGGGCGGCTTGATCACAGATTCGGCTGGCAACTTCTATGGAACAGCGACGGAGGCGGGCCCGGACGGCTGGGGCACAGTGTTAGAACTCCAACCTGGCGGTCAGGCGCTTGATGGTCAGTCAAAAGATGGCCGAGCGCTTGAGAGCCATCGTGAAGTCCCGAATGCCGGATTCATCCCCGATGCAGGATCAGTCGCGGCGAGCATTGGAACCGCGCCGACGCTTGAGCCGATCTGCAATCCCACGATCTCCGCACCGGTCGAGGTAGCGTCTTCCCATCAGAGATACGTGGCGGGCACCAAAGCGCAGCCGCCGCTTACGGACAGCTTTGATTGGCCGGATGGACAGCTCTCGGTACTCAAAACCGACGGCGGCTACATGTTTTTCAGCATTGACGCCGGCCTTCATAACCGCCAACTCTGGCACGGCCAAATGGTAGGCAACAACAACTCCGGATCCGTCGTTAGAACCCTCGGCACATTGGACAATCCGTTGGGCTCCGCGCCGCCTGTCGATGTAGTCATCGATCAGAATCCCGATCCCAAAGTGAATCCCCACAACTGCGATCCTACAAAATACCCACATCACTTCTGCTACACCTACATCGGCGGAGGTCCTGTCTATCAAGTGCCACAAGGCCAAGTGGGCGCCGGGAGCTGGCTCCTGGTCTACCATGCGGAATACGACGACCCACCTTACTTTCTACTCGGTCTCGCAATTTCCTCAGACAAGGGTCTCCACTGGACTGATATCGGCGAAATCATCCGCTTTAATATGCCCTTTAGCTATAAGGGCCAGCCGGCACCAGGAGCGATCGGCGATCCGCCGCTCGTGGTCTCGCTCGACGGCAAGTACTTCTATGTTTATTTTCTGGACTGGCTGAAGAGCGGTGCTAACACTACTGCATCCATCGCGCGAGCGCCCATCACCGAGGTGCTGCGAGACGCTTTCGGAGGCAGCGTTCACTTCGCTGCGCCATTTAAGAAGTACTACCAGGAAGCGTGGGATCAACCGGGAATCGGCGGCGCGTCGACCGACCTCATTCCGGAAGGCCATTACGGCGGCGGGAACAATGTGGCCTACAACTCCTACATTCACCGCTACATGATGCTCAACAGCGACTCGCAAAACTACAGCTATGCCGAATCGCCCGACGGTCTCCACTGGACGGACACCATCTTCATAGGCATGTTTGGATATGTTCCGGACATCGCAGGATACTCCGGTCCCATCGGCCTAGGCGTTGACCCTACCGTGCTCGGAAGAGAGTTCTATGTGTATTACACGCAATTCCGAGGACCGTGGCCTGGGGCGCAATCGGTAAAGAGATTCACGCTTTTCTGCCGGTGAGGGGTGGCGATTTCGTCACACGAATTTTCGAGAGCTATTCCTAGAGCAAACAGAAACCTAAAACCTTTGTGGAACCCTGATGAGGGTCCGGTCTGGACGTTACAGCTCTTCGCGATTGCCGTTTGCGGCTGACTGTGCAGCAATGGCAGCAATGTGATTCCGGCTGTATCGCAGGCAAACTGGAAAGTATCCAGAAACGGGATTCAGGACGTTAGCATCGTCTCAAACCTTAGCACCTTGAGTTAGCGCTTATAGAGTGGGCCATAACCTTTCCTCGATGCTTCGAGACCCAACTGAGCATGAGGGGTCTTTCTGCGGTGTCTCATGAGCGCGCGAACGTGAGGAGCGGGCCGATATCGCCCGCGTCGGCGGTCTGCAGCGCGTCGATATAATGCCGGCGAAAGTCGCCAGCGCGCGCCAAGTTCTCACCGCCCCAACTGAAGACGGGCCGTTCTCGCCTTTGGGCCAGCACATCCACCATGAGTCGCGTGTGGCTCCCATTGCCGTTCGCGAAAGGATGAATCAAAACCCGCCGATGATGGAAGCGAACTGCAAGTTCGTCAGGCGCATAGGTTCCGTGTTCCAGCCAATAGCGCGCATCACCCATGAGCGTACCGATCCCCTCGCGGATTGCCGACTACGGCGTGGGCCCCGATCGAAGAGATCACGATGATGTTCGACCCGTCACCTAGAATGGGGAGCAGTTGCTGCACCAGGAAGAACGGACCGCGCACATTTGTCGCAAAGAGGTTGTCAAAGTCGGCCACCGTATGGTCTTTGAAGGTTGCAGCCTTGCTGATTCCGGCGTTCGACACGAGCACATCCAATCGCCCCCCGACGATCGTACGAACCTCCTTCGCCAGCAGCGTTGCCGCTTCCGGAGTTCCCAAGTCGGCCCTGATTGCGTTCGCGCGTCCGCCTTTTGAAAGGATGCCTGCCACGAGAGATTCCGCATCCTCAGCGGAACGACCGTAGTGCACAAGAACGTGCGCACCGGCGTTAGCGAGCGCGGATGCGGTGGCCCGCCCAATTCCGCGTGATGCGCCCGTCACCAGGGCGGTTTTGCCTTGAAGTGTAGTCATTCCATATACCCTGACAATCCAAAAACGAACACGTTTGCTAGCGTCGTCCCAGCCTTTTCACGACTCGCCGTTGAGAAACGACTTGTCTTGAGCAGCGAGGTACCGTAGTCGAGGAAGATTTAGCCAGCGATCATGCCTCCATCGACTGGGATGGAAGAACCTGTCATATACGACGCATTTTCCGAAGCAACAAAGGCGATCACGTGAGCGATCTCCTCCGGACTTGCAAGACGCTTGAAGGGCACTGTCGAGACGAGCGCCGCTTTATTTTCATCTGTGCTGGTGAAGCGCGTAAGCATACCGGTGTCCGTAGTGCCTGGAGCAACTACGTTTACACGAACTCCGGTCCCGGCGACTTCCAGTGCAGCGGATTTTGTCAGCCCCTCTATCGCATGTTTGCTGGCCACATAAACGGAAGCTCCGGCAGCCCCGACGCTTCCATAGGCCGACGAGACATTGACGATGCTCCCACTCGTCTGTGCCAGCATCACCCTCAATTCGTGCTTCATGCTCAGTAGTGTTCCTAGGACGTTTGTGTCGAAGGTTGCGGCGTAGGTTTCTGCAGTCTGCTCCGTCACCGGGCCGGGTGTCCCTTCGGTTCCAGCATTGTTGACCGCAATATCCAGACGTCCGAAACGCTTGACCGTTTGGTCCACAAGGTTGCGAACATCCTCATCCTTGCGGACATCACTACGGACAAAAATGGCCTCGGCTCCAAGGCCTTGTAGCTCGGCAACTAACGCTTGTCCTTCTTTGTCTCGACGGCCAGACACAACAATTCGTGCCCCTTCTTGCGCAAAGATGATTGCGGCGGCGCGACCAATCCCTGTCAGCGCTCCGGTAATCAAAACTACTTGGTCTGACATACGTGCTCCTTTTAGTTGAGGTGGTGGTCATGGACGCAGATCCTGACCTTTCGCTCTAATCGCTTTCTTTGCCGATCCAGTCGCGTATGTAGGGCGAGCAGTTGACAAGCGCGACACCTGCTACTTCACAGCTCCCGAGAAATCGAACAGCCTCGACATCGACCAGGTTCAATTCCTCCAGGTCCAGCACGATCTTCGATCTGCTCTCCTTGATCTGCGTCTCCACTTCCGCCAAATGTTCCGCTTGCATTCGCCCAATGAGTCGAATCGTAGTGCTGTACTCATCAGAGTACTTCTCAATTTTCAAGGTCATGCTTGACTGCCGAACGATTCAACGTAACAAAGGGCAATCCCGGCGCCACTCGTAATCAATTGAATCGTTGGTGTTTAGCTTTTGAACTCAGGCTGTAATTTCAGCTTTCGCCGAAAATTGAGCGTGAAGCCATTCGGCTGAGCTTGGCTTTAGATTTTGATTTAGAATCATCGAAATTGGTTCTGACACTTCGGCGGACTGTGTGAGCATGAGTGAGTTGGCCCGAGATTCGGAAAACCACGAACAAAGCGATGCTCCGGAAAAGCTCCGCCAGGAGGCTGCCCGGCTCCAGACCCTCTCATCGACACGGTTCCCTCTTTCTTGTGGACGAGCTTCCCTGATGGATCCAAGGAATTTTTGAACCGACGTTGGTACGAGTACACCGGCCTGACCCTGGAGCAGGGGAAAGGTTGGGGTTGGAAGGTGGTCGTTCACCCCGATGACCTGGATCGACTCATTCGTGAATGGCTTGCCTTGCTGCTGACCGTCCTTCCGAAGCGCTCGTAGCTCGATTTCAAACGGCAGGCCGAGAGCGAAGCCTGCTTCGCGCTCCTCGCGCACCCTCTCGAGATCTTCCGGATGGAACGTTCTGGCGCGAAAGTCCGATGCGAGTGCATCACTGGCTTCTGCTCCGTTACAACCCGTTCAGCGACGAACATGGACATCTGGTGCGCTGGTATGTGACGGGAACCGACATCCGATGATCGCAAGCGCGCCGAAGACAGGACACGAAACGAAAACGTTGCGTTGCGCGAAGACATCGTGCGCTTATCCATGTGCGAAGAAATCGTCGGTTCCTCCGAGCCATTACGTCGTGTGCTGGTTCAAGCGTCCAAGGTAGCTCCGACGGATTCCACGGTCTTGGTCTTAGGTGAGACCGGAACTGGAAAGGAACTGATTGCTCGCGCAATTCATAACGGGTCCAAGCGTTCAAACCGTGCTTTCATTCGAGTGAATTGCGCGGCGATTCCCCAGTCGCTGATTGCTTCTGAACTGTTCGGCCACGAAAAAGGTTCCTTTACAGGCACCACTCAGCGTCGGCTGGGCCGTTTCGAATCGGCCGACGGTGGAACAATATTCCTCGATGAAGTAGGCGATCTTCCGCCAGATACGCAGGTCGCATTGCTGCGAGTTCTTCAGGAGCGGGAATTCGAACGAGTGGGTGGTAGTCAAACAGTGTCCGTTGACGTACGAGTGATAGCGGCCACGAATCGAGACTTGACTTCAGCGGTGGCCGAGGGCAGGTTTCGTCAGGATTTGTTTTACCGCCTCAACGTGTTTCCGATTCGATTGCCGGCATTGCGCGAGCGCATTAGTGATATTTCCTTGTTGGTCGGATACTTGATCGACCGCTACGCCAAAAAATTGGGCAAGAAGATTCGAAACATAGACAAGAAGACGATCGAACTCTTCCACGCATACGATTGGCCGGGCAACATCCGCGAGTTGCAAAATGTAGTCGAGCGGGCGGTGATTCTGTCTGAAGGGGAGACTTTCTTTGTAGATGAGACCTGGCTCACGCACGTGACTCCCAAACTGGCTGCGACGACTTCTCCCCTGGTTGCTGACCTTGTCGAGCACGAAAGAGGGATCCTCGAAGCGGCTCTCCGGGAATCCGAAGGCGTGGTCGGGGGTCCAACCGGCGCCGCAGTTAAGCTGGGCATTCCCCGACAGACACTCGAATCCAAAATAAGGAAGCTCGGCATAAACCGGCACCGCTTCAAGGCTTCTTAATCTTCCCAGCAGTAAATATCAGGACCGTTCAGAGAAATTGAGCGAGGAGAAGATCCGCCAATGAACGGCACTGAGTGCGGACAGCGAAGGGAAGCCGACTTCACGGGACTAATCCCACCGCGGAAGTCGGATAGCTTCTGGGTCACGAACCATCGGGCTCGTATGTGCCTGGACCGGATGTTGATTCATTACAGGAGCGACAATTTGCGTGCGTCAATGCGTGGATCGTCTCCGCTCTCCATGTCTAATTTAAAGATCTTGCACCAAAGGCGAGTTCCCTGGCGCACAATCCAGATTCTAGCTCGCGAATTGACATCTTGCGCTCACAAGACAACCCAGCAGCATCTTGGAGCACATCGGCTTATCCAGGTCCAGGTTCTCAACACTCGACTTAGCAAAATCTCGTTCCGATGGAATTTTCGGTATGCACAGGTGCGCTTTCAATTTTGACGAAGCACAATCACGTTGCAGAGAGTCGTATTCTCTCCAACCATCAATGATGCTTGCTTCCTTTTCTTAAGGCAGCGCATCAACCTCATTCTCCGGCTTGATATGCACATTAGAAACAACATTGTAGGCAATCGAAATCCCTGTATAGGGCTTTGCCGGTGCAGTTGTAATCTGGACGGACGCTTGCAACAGAGTATTAGTCGTGACGTTGCTCCAGATGTCGTCTTTTGTCCAGATGCCAAATCCGCTAAAAGTCACAGTATCGTATAGGTCTTTTGAGAATGGCGTCGCTCCTGAGTTGGAGAAGTCAACCCAAGCCAGGCTGTGCATCCGAAACTTACCTTGCTGGGAGTGATTCTCATATTCGAAGATTACCTCCTGGTTTACGGGATCAGAAGGAATGCGATATCGATAGGAGAAATCGTCGCCTGAAGTGGCCCGCATATGCTGTACTTCTCCCTCCATCACAACGTCAGGACTTGCATTGCTCTGGATCGCGTGGAACCAGAGAAATGGGTCCAGATACGCGCCTGGACCGGCAGGGAATCCGGTAACCAGGTCAGGCCGCGGGAAAAGGTATCCTTCCGGATAGGGCAGATGGGTAATTCCTCTGAACCGGAAGACCATTTGGTCACGCTTGTCCTTTGTTATTAATGCCGGACCACGGAAATAAAACGAATCCTTCGGCGTCCGCGGCTCGATGCGTAACAATGCATAGATCACCGTTTGGTTAATGAATCCGCGATGCGGGAGGTCATTGATCATTCGCCCTGTCTCTAAATTGATCGCGCCCACGGAGATGTCAAATGGATCATCAACGATAGAAAGAGAGGTCATTGGATATGTTTTCAGGGGGTATCTCGAACGCTCGTCAAACCCTTGTGGGCCTTGTGAAAGGGGCGCCGGAAAAACTTGAGTAATTGGAGATTCGGGCATAGGAGCCATGAGTGCACCCGGAGGCAGAGACCAAACCCCAATTGGGACCGAACTTCCAGTCCGTGGACCAAACTGAATCTGCAACCGTCCCAAGAGATGGGAATGCCCTTTAGCCCTTCCACCCACCTCAGGAGAATTAAATGTGAATAGATCACCAAAAGCGCTGTTGTGCGTGAATAGAGTGTATTCCTGCACGGTATTAAACGGAATGTCGACGCTGATCTCCTCACTATCTCCAGCTTCTGGCTCTTTCGTACTGAGCTGAACATGAGGATGCAGCACGGTGCCGGCCCCGGGGACGGTGGCGAACTGTCCGCTGGGGCCTGCAAAGTTTAGCGGGAATGAGATGTCTTTTCCCAACGGCACAAAGGTTGAACCATAGAAGCTGAAGTCCAGCTTGCCATCTGCTCTTTGCTCAAAGCTCGCCCAGGCATAACCGTATTGTCCTGGAAAACTCAAAGGCTGCTTGGGAAAAGTGGGGTTCACGGACGCGAGAGCCATGAGTGCGGTGTTGCTAGGGCGGGCGTAGACAGTCAGATTGGAGACTTCTCCTGTCTCCAGGTTCAAATTACCGGAGGAAATAGTGCCCGGCACCTGGTCGAAGCGCCCCTGGTTGAGGGGCATTTTGAAAAACTGCGGCGCGGTGAGAACAGCGTCCTCTCCTTGAAATCCGCCCTCGAAAGACACTTCAAAGTGGCTGACATTGTCGACCGGTTCAGTGAATTTGATTCTGATCGAGCCACTGAGGTGACTATCGCCCATCGCGAGGCCGCCGAATATCAGATTGCCGCCACTACCCCATTGAATGCCTATCGGGTCGTGACAATCAACAGCTCCTATTGCATCCCCAAAATAACTGGCCGTTTTGCTCAACGGGAGCACCTGCTCCAGTCCTGGCGGGAGTCTCAAGGGTAGCTTCGGTTCTTCAGGAACTAGTGGCGACCAATCATTTTGTACCTTCCGCTTCGGGCTGTCCTTTGCGGCTGTCGTCGCTGGCGAGTTATCCGAAGACGGGGCGGGGTTTTGAACCGGGATCTGTTCCAGATCCTTGGCCGACCACGCAGGTCCTGCCGCTTGCCGGCACGCTGCAGTTGAATCGCCAGCCATTACGGCGCTGACGTCGATCATTGCGAAATCGCTGCCATAGGTGCGATTCAGAACGGCCAGGATTTCATTCGCAATAATTGCCTGCCCAGTTGCGCCGGGATAGTATCCGTTTAATAAGTAAAAGCCCCCCAGAAACTCTGACGTCAATCTGCGCGTGCCTGCCACATATCCTTCGGTGGCAATCTTGTGAAAAAGGCCCGCCAGGTCATACAGCGTGCCGTACGTTGAGACCAGATCTGTGAGCTTTGCATTGATCTCCCGCACCCGATCGCTGATTTTACAGGCGGAGTCAGCGCCAAGGAACGAATTTGCCGGCAAAGGCTGGATCAACTTAGAAAACAATTGGAAGGAGATCTCATTGATCCCGTTTACCGTAATGAGGTCAGTGGTCTGAATCGAGTAGAGCTTGGCGAGAGAAGCCGGGTCAATTTTTAATAACCGTGCCGCTGTGCTTACCGAAGAAAAGTGTGCCGTATCGATGGGATCAGGGATCGTGGTTACCAGAATCTGTGATCCGGATTCCTTCAACTTCTCGAGAAGAATGCGATATTGGGAGATGAAGGTCTCAGTTTCTGGCAACCGTTCCGGATCTCCTAGAACTGCGGCCTCCAGCATTTCATGATACCCAAGCTCCACCACTGTGAACGTGGGAGACTGCTGCAGCGCGTATTGCAATTGTGTGGGCGTCGATTTTTCGCCGTTGGAGATGGGAATCAAACCCCAAACTAGATTGATTGCAGTTTGTTTTGCGTCATTACGGTGAATGAGCGGTTGCACCGCCTGAAGATTTAATGCGTCATCGAGCGTAAGCGAGGGTACAGCCAAATTAGAAACAACTTCGGGTGGGAGTTGATCGATGACAGTTGATTGCGATGGGGCGGGCACGCGCACCGGAAGCGAAGGAAATCCAACCAGATTCCCTATACCGGGCGCCTGTATGAGCCGCTGACGACACTTGGTGCCCATTTGTTTTGCCATCTGCGTGGCAAAGCTCCATTGCTGCGCATCAGAGCTAAGAGTGAAGTTGCCTATGCCAGCGGCCAGGCTTTCACCCATCACAACAAAGCGGCCAGTTTTCATGCTTCCGCTATTGATCTGGGGCCGCGACGGCGAAGTGACTGGTTGAGGGCTTTTGCCGGGCGGACCGGCAACCGACTGCGTCATGGCAGGCATAGGACCCCAGCCAGTATCGGCTTCACCTGTCGTCGACACGCCAATGAGATCCTGACTTGCCTTTTGGGCGGTGCTGTTTGCGGGAGCGTCAGCCAATGTAGGAGCCGGGCCGGAATGTACAACTCCTGTTTGCGTGTCAACCGGGCCCTGAAACGTGTCAATCAGCTGGTCTCTAACCCAGGGACTTGCAGTCGTTGAAGCTGAGGCGAAGTTCACATCCCGTAGGGGAATCATGCTCATGAACCCCTTCAGGCCCAGTAGGGAAGTAGACGAGGAAAAGCGAAAAATAGATTGAAAAGCATCACACATAATCTAGGCCTCTGCTCAAACGGACTTTCGCACTAAGATGGAACAACACATTTGTGTTTGCCGCAGTCATGATTGGCCGCATCTTCGAGTCCTCGGGCTATCAGCTTCTGTATGTCTTCTCATTCATAAGCGAGCCAACCTATCGGGTGGTAATGATGCACCGTGAGCGCCGATGAAAGACCCACGCCATGCGCTTCACAGTACTCTGGCAGCCCTCAAAAGAGACCGGCACGCGTGAGATCGTCAATGCTCACGCGGTCCTTGAAGAAGTCAATACACTTCACCCACGATAAAGCCTCCCGCAATGGCTGAAGGTATAGACAGCCCATTGGCCTGACGTTTGCGGGGGCGGCGGTTGCTTTGAGGACTATCGTGGGGCAAAACGCGCTTTCAGGTCACACACTTGCGCAAAGGTTCCAGTTGACTTTGTCTGTTTAAATGCTGGCTATTCTCTCGCAGCGCGCCGATTCGGCAGAATTCGGGTTCCATGTCCGATGGCCAAAAAACCAATGCAAGAGCAGATTCCGATACAAAAATCGCAGGAAATTGGAGCAGCACTCGAAGATTTTACGCTGCGCAATTTCTGCGGTGGCTCACAAAGCCTGGGTGAATTTCTAAAGGGCAAGAAGGGCGCAGTGGTGATCTTCTGGTCCTGCATTTGTTCGCACTGCGTCCGTTATGATCGATATCTTTCGACCTTCAACGAGATTCATCCGGAACTATCATTGTTGGCGATCGCGTCGCGAAAAGGAGAGACCGCCCAGCAGATCTGCGACTCGACCGTCCGGAGAAACCTCAGATTCCCGATCCTTCACGATCCGGACGGTTCGGTTGCCAGTCGATGGTTCACCCAACAGACTCCGCGAGCGTTCTTGATCGATGCCAATCGGATCTTGCTCTATCGTGGCGCCATCGATAACTACAAATATCCGGACGATCCAAACTACGTGGCCTACCTGGAAGCTGCTATTCGCGAGTTCTTGGCTGGGTGCCCTCTGACCCGCAACGACACTGCTAGCTTTGGCTGTGCAATCCAGTCCGTCTACTACAATCTGCCGAAACAGCTATGAATAATTCCAATAACCCTATGCAGGATGTCCTCGCTAGATTCTTCGAAACCGTCTTGATGGCTGTGGATTTGGGAAAAACGACGATTCACAACACGTGGACCACGCTTGCGGGCACGAAGGCCAGCTCGCGGCAACAGGGGCCACCCGTAAATGGCCCTGTAACCCTTGACACAGCCGTATCGGATTTCGCGAATCGGTTAGTGCGGATCGGGTGGTTCGCCAATCGGCGAGATCCTCATCTCCTCAAGCTGACAGGCGAGGTAATGGAAGCCGCCCGTCGAAGTTTCCAATCTATCGATCTGTGGAAACCAAATGGCCTGGTTCTACCTTTTGCGCTGCCCTTATCAGTGAGCAGCCTGTTGACCGAATCATTGCTCCGCATTTTGGTAGTTTATTCCACGGTCGGAGTGCGCCAGTCGCCTATTCTTTTGGATAATGCGATGGAGACCTTCTCTGAAGCGGGCGTATATCTCAACCTCGAGTACACGGAACTGATCGACCGTTATTCGGAGCGCCTGCAAAAGGATCCCAACGATTTCGACGCGCGGCTGGAGTTGGGGCGCACTTATATCAAATGTGGACTCTGTGATCAAGCGGTGCATGAACTCGAGATTGCAGCCCAGAATCCGCCAAGCCAGGCTGCAGCGCTGCATCACTTGGGCCTTGCCCACTACCGTGCGGGACGGTTTCGACAGGCTGTTGAGAGCTGTGTAAAATCGCTGCTCATCGATCCCGATCGGGAACGCACACGCGTATGGCTTTGGTATTCTGCCCAAGCCATGGGTGGATATCCAGAGAATGTCCCGGCCGAATACCGACTGGAAATGAAACCCGGTTGGGAGCCGGCGACCACTCAATACGAAGACATTGCCGCAAAAATTGGGCTGGACAAAACAAGCGGGGGACGGGGCACGGCTGTCTTTGATTACAACAACGACGGCCTGCTGGATATCGTGATCGCGGCCGCCTACGGCGGATGCTGCCTATACCGCAATAATGGTGACGGAACCTTCACCGATGTGTCGACCAGATCAGGACTGGACCAATGCGTAAACGCCTTTAATGTCTCGGCTGCAGACTATGACAACGATGGGTTCGTAGATGTGTTCGTAACCCGCCAGGGATTTTATCCCGGCGACAGTGTGCTTTATCACAACAACGGAGACGGCACATTTACGAACGTGACAGAGAAGGCCGGCGTCCAAAGCTGGGGACCCGCCTTTTCTGCATCCTGGGTAGATTACGATTGCGATGGCTACCTTGATCTTTATATCTGTTACAACATCGGGGGTGTTTTCGACCACCGAGTTCCGAATGGGCTATTCCATAACAACGGCAACGGCACGTTTACAGATGCAACCCAGTCTGCTGGTCTATATAACCTTTATCCGTCGGTCTGCGCAGCCTGGGGTGATTACAGTAACGACGGCTATCCTGATCTGTTCATTAGCAGCGGCCTTGGCCGCCCGCAGTTGTTCTGTAACAGGGGAGATGGAACCTTCGTTGATTTTAGTCTGAAAGCTGGTTTTACACAGTTCAGAATGGGATCTATGTGCTTCTCATGTGACTATGACAACGACGGTTGGCTGGACATCGTGCAGTACGCGTGGTGCGATCATGAAGATGAAATCTTCAGCATTAAGAATGGCAGGGCTCGTGAGGGCGCTCCCGTTGCCTGCATCTATCACAACAATCGCGACGGCACCTTCACCATGCTCGATCGTGACATCGGAATCGATACTAGCTGGGGAACAATGAGCGGAACCTTTGGCGACCTCAACAATGATGGTAATTTAGATTTGATACTGGGCAACGGCAGCCCGCGAATGGAGCGCTTGGTTCCTATGATCGTGCTCGAAAACGATGGCAAAAGATACCATAACCGGACATTCACGTCAGGCCTGCCGCTTATAGGGAAGAGCCACGGCGTGAATTGTGCTGATTTGTTCGGAGACGGACGCCTAGAGATCATTGTAGCGGCCGGAGGGGCATATCCGGGCGACCTCATGACTAGCTCCGTATATCGGCCCACGAAACTTCCTGGCAATTATCTTAACGTGCGCTTAGCTGGTACGAAAAGCAACCGAGACGCTATTGGCGCACGCATCAGTTTGCTTGCCGGAGGCACGCGTCAGATGCGGGAGATTTATGGCGGTTCGAATGTTGGCTGTCTGCCCTATGAACAGCATTTCGGCTTGGGTTCACTCACAAAGGCAGATGCCATTGAGATCCGGTGGCCAAGCGATCTAGCACAGCGTGTGGAAAATCCACCAATTAACGATACAATCCGAGTAGTTGAGGGCGTTCCTGGCTGGATCCCAATCTATCACCAGTAGATAGCTCGCTAAGCGCACTGCCATCTATAATCCCGTTGGATCAAAAACTCGTCCACAAGCCATTCACTCGAACTCATAGTACTTAAGCAGGCCAGCCAACCGTTGTCGACATCGAAGTCTCTGATGCTTCCAGCTCAACGGTTGGCCTAGCTAGGGGGTACGGTGGTAAAAGGCAAGAACCGTCTAAGTCCTCCAATAATGTCCCGTAATAGCAGCTAAAAGGCCCAGAAATGTTGCTTTCTGGGCCCAGAGAGACCGGGAAGCTCTATTGAGTCACGAGAAAGACATCGAAGATAGTCTTGTCTATCTCCGATTTTTGGTGCAAATTGCGCCTAAAGAGATTCGAACGCCCGACATTCTGAATCACAGCACTATTTCTTGTCTTTTTCTTATCTCCGATATTGCTGGCAAACCCTGGCCACGGGCCGGCAGCTGGATTCGCAGTCCGCACATCGCTTTGCAGCAGTGCTGTCCCCGGTCGCGTCACGTTGGAGAACTGAAAATCAGCTTTATGCCGATTAGAACGCAGTCCTCGAACAAAAGGGACTGATTCTGCTTTCGTGAAACTCACGGGGGAGTGCCAGCATCTTGCCCGCGTCGCGGCAGCGAACTGCCCATTCCAACAGGCTACGATACTGGTCGAACCTAACAATATTGCCTAGCCATTCAGTGCCGGATGAGGTTGTAATCACGACCACGTTCGGCACGTCGCATGGACCTACACAGCCGCTGATTGTTAACTGAACTCGTTTGAGCAAACCGCACTTTCGCCATTCACTCTTCAGCCATTCAACCGGAACTTCAGGTCGCTCATGTTCCGTGTTGCCGCAGCAACAGCCCTTGCAAATCGTAATCTGCGCGATCACGAGTCGCTTCGTTTTTAGCGAATAATCTCGATCCTCGTTCACGGTGCCTGCTCCCTAGATGTGGTGCTTAGCTCCGGAACTCCGGGGCAGCAATCTCGTGGAATTTAGGATGAAGGCCAGTTCCGAAGTAACGTGAATGAAGGCCGCGAGCAGGGGATTCAGAAAGCCAAATGCTGCCATTCCAACTCCCACGCTATCCACGACCAACGTCCCGACGAAATTCTGCATGATGATCCCTCGACAACGCCGCGCAACCCGCAAGGTTTCGACCAGCTTCGACAGATCACTTCCGATCAAGATCACGTCCGCGCTCTCCCTCGCCACGTCCGTTCCCGACCCCATCGCAATTCCAACATTGGCTTCCACCAGAGCGGGAGCGTCGTTTATACCGTCTCCGACCATTGCAACTTTGCGATTCTTGCTGCGTAGATCGCTTACCCATTGTGCTTTCTGCTCCGGCAGAAGCTCACCGACCGCTTCATCGACTCCAAGATCGCGACCTACAGATGAAGTCACACCTTGCGCGTCTCCACTGAGCAAAACAGTCTTCAATGCCATTTCCCGCATGGCCGCGACTGCACTCTTTGCTTCCGGGCGCAGAACATCAGCAATGCGAATGCTGCCAAGAAATTGACCACTCCGCGCAACGTAAATTTCTGAGGCTCCATCCGTGCCGTTGATAGGTACGGTTAGTGCGTGTTGCGTCAGTAGGGCGCGGCTGCCGACTAGGATTTCCTCGCCCCGGTGGGTCACTCGGACTCCCTTTCCCGGCGTGTAAGAAAAATCATCCGGCTCAGCGGATGGGATGGCTAGCTCCGTGGCTCGCGCCATGACGGCTTTTGCCAACGGGTGTTCGGACTTGCGTTCCGCAATGCTGGCAGCAGCTATGATCTGACGTTCGGTGAAGCCGTTGGCAGAAATGACTTCCCGAATCTGAGGGGTTCCGAAAGTCAGGGTCCCGGTCTTATCAAGCAAAACCGTATCCACGGCAGCTAGTGCTTCTAGGTATAGCCCGCCTTTTACGATTGCTCCTTGACGTGCGGCACGGCCAATTGCACCCAAAATCGCGAGCGGAGTTCCCGCTGCGATGCCACATGCGCCAGCTACGATTACGACCGAAATCGTTGAACGGATATTGTGAGTGATAATGAAGGTCAGAATCGCTGCTCCAAGCGCGAAATACACGAGGTAGCCTGCCAACCGATCTGCGGTCTTTTGAATCGGAGCGCGGGACTTTTCAGCATGCTCGACCGCTTCGATGATTTTGCCGAACGTAGTGTCACGACCTAGTTTCTGCGCGCCGATTTCCAAAGCTCCAGACTGATTTATCGTTCCGGCGTAGACCGCGTCTCCCTTCGCCTTCTCTACGGGCATTGCTTCGCCTGTAATCGCCGCTTGTTCAACAAAGGAGCTTCCGCTCAGCACAACACCGTCTACCGGGATGCGTCCGCCCGGTTTCACGATCACCGTATCGCCAATTTGAACCTGCTCGGATGCTAGTTCCACCACCTGATCCCTGCGCCGGACTGTGACAGTTCTGGGAAGAAAATCGAGAAGACTTTGGATAGCACGTCGGCCACGTCCTACGGTCAGACCCTCCAAGACTTCAGCAGCGAGTACGAAGCCAGTGATGACCAGAGCGGTGAAGAACTCGTCAATCGCCAAAGCCGAAAGGAGCGCGATGGTCATTGATAGTTCCATCGTCATCTTTCGTTCAG
>Ga0210391_10000338_pt1 | contig 52928 bp, 43 predicted proteins | sample IncBWC12OmetaG_FD_160573 | JGI IMG/M metagenome (GOLD analysis project Ga0210391, IMG submission 160573) | Forest soil microbial communities from Barre Woods Harvard Forest LTER site, Petersham, Massachusetts, United States - Inc-BW-C-12-O ...
TGGAGAAAGACATCGACGCGCTGAAAGAGGCTGGCTGGGACGACGCGGCGATTCGCGAGACCGTGCTGACGGTGGCGTACTTCGGCTACATCAACCGCGTATCGCTCGGCCTCGGCTTGGTAACGGACCTCTAATCACAAGCAGTTGCGCTATTCCCCGCTCTGCTCGATCAACTTGGCCACGAGCGCGGTCCAGCCAGTCTGGTGGCTCGCGCCGAGGCCTTCGCCAGTATCCCCGTTGAAGTACTCGTAAAACAAAATCAAATCGCGCCAGTAGGGATCTTTCTGGAAGATATCCACGTCACCGTAAACCGCGCGTCGATCATCCCGGCGAAGAAACAGGCCGGAGAGCCGTTGCGAGATGTCGCGCGCGACATCCCAGAGGGTTTTCTGCTGGCCAGAGCGCATCGGATACTCAACCTTGAATGTATTGCCGTAGTAGTAGTGCACGCGCTGTAGCGATTCGATCATCAGGAAATTCAGAGGGAACCAAATCGGGCCGCGCCAGTTGGAGTTGCCGCCGAACAGGTCCGAGGTGGATTCCGCGGGTTCGTAGTCGACCGAAGCCTCGCGCGCGCCGACGTGCAACGTGAACGGATGATCCTTGTGAAATTTTGAGAGCGCGCGAATGCCGTGCGGCGAGAGAAATTCGTTCTCATCGAACAGGTATTTGTAGATGCGCTCGAGCTTGTTGCGATTGGCAATGGTCAGGAGCAGGCGCGCGCCCTTGGGCGTTGACTGGCTCATATCCACGTGGTCGGAAAAATCCGGATTGTGGGCCATGAACCATTGCATGCGCTTGCGGAAACTCGGCAGGCGCTCGAGATCTTCCGGCTCAAATGTTTCGACGGCAAAGAGCGGAATCAAGCCCACCATCGAGCGTACTTTCATCGGCAAGTGGGTGGTTTTGCCCAGGTGGAGCACGTCGTAATAAAAGCCGTCGCCTTCATCCCACAGGCCGATGCCAGACTCGCCCATGGACTCGGCGCCGATATCGTTCATCGCCTGCGCGATGTAAACGAAGTGCTCGAAAAATTTGCTGGCGACGTCTTCGTAGGCGGGATCGTCACGGGCAAGTTCGAGCGAAATCGCAAGCATGTCGAGGCAGAACATCGCCATCCAACTGGTACCGTCCGACTGCTCGATGAAGTTGCCAGGGCCGAGCGGCGTGGAACGATCGAACACACCGATGTTATCGAGGCCGAGAAAGCCGCCTTCGAATACGTTGCGACCTTCGGGGTCTTTGCGATTCACCCACCACGTGAAATTCATCATCAATTTGTGGAAGACGCGTTCGAGGAAGTTTCGATCTTCCTTCCCTTCCACGCGCCCTGCGATTTTGTAGACGCGCCAGACGGCCCAAGCCATCACCGGAGGATTCACGTCCGAGAAATTCCACTCGTAGGCGGGAACCTGTCCGTTCGGATGCATGTACCACTCGCGATGAAACAGCACGAGCTGTTCTTTCGCGAATTCAGGATCGATCAGCGCCATGCTGACGCAGTGAAACGCAAGATCCCACGACGCGTACCACGGATACTCCCACTTGTCCGGCATCGAAATTACGTCGGAGTTATAAAGATGCATCCATTCATGGTTGCGGCCGTAGTAGCGGCTCAAGTCAGGTTTGGGCTGTGTGGAGTCGCCTTCGAGCCAGCGGCGAATATCGTAATGATAAGACTGTTTGCACCAAAGAAGGCCAGCCAAGGCCTGGCGATGCACGCGGCGCGCGTCTTCGCTCAACTTTGGATCGATGCGCTTCGCGTAGAATTCGTCGGCTTCCTTGATGCGTTGTTCGAACGTCGCTTCGAAAGCAGCACCGAAGTAAGCGGATGCGGGCTGCTCCGCGGGAACGATTTTCCGGTCTGTCAGTCGAAGGCGGATCGTTTCGCACTGTCCCGGTTGAAGGTTGAACGTGTAGTGCGCGGCGAATTTCGTTCCGGCATGGTCGGGATTGATGCAGCCCTGCTCTTTGTTGATCAGGTAGCGGTGAAACCCGTCTTTCACGAAAGGCGTGACGCTTTTCTGGCCGTAGAGCCGCTCGTTGTTGGTTTCGTTTTCGGTAAAGAGCGGCTCCGGGTCGCCCTCGCAAATCATCCAGCGTTTGCCGTAGTGAAATTCGTCGAGTTCCAGCAGCACGCCGCCCTCGACGCCGTCGACCTGGACAACTTGTGGACGTTCGTACTGGTCGCCCCAATCCCAGCGGTTGCGAAACCAGAGCGTGGGAAGCAGGTGCAGCGGCGCTGCTTGGGGCCCGCGATTGCATGCCGTGATTTTGATTAGGATCTCTTCGCAGGAGACTTTGGCGTATTCGACGAAAACGTCGAAGTAGCGGTTCTCGTTGAAAACGCCAGTGTCGATCAGCTCGTACTCGGGAAGCTGGCGGGTGCGTTTGTGATTTTCGTCGACAAGTTGATCGTACGGAAACTCGGCATGGGGATACTTGTAGAGAAATTTCAGATACGAGCTGGTCGGCGTGGCGTCTAGGTAGTAGTAATACTCCTTTACATCTTCGCCGTGATTCCCTTCCTTGTTCGTCAGGCCAAAGAGCCGCTCTTTCAGGATCGGATCTTTTTCGTTCCACAACGCGAGGGCGAAGCAAATGTGTTGATGGCGGTCGCAAAGGCCGCCGATGCCGTCTTCGCCCCAGCGGTAGGCGCGCGAGCGGGCCATGTCATGCGGGAAATAGCTCCAGGCGTCGCCGTTCGGGCTGTAGTCTTCGCGGACCGTGCCCCACTGGCGCTCGGAAAGGTACGGCCCCCAGCGCTTCCAGTGAGCTTCACGGTCGGTGCTGGACTTGAGGCGTTCGTCCTCGGCGGTATTTTGTGCAGAGGTTTCGGACTTCGGGTCCGCTGCCATGGATCATCCTTCGAAATGAGAATCGGCTGGCGTCGCAGCGGGCATGGAAGGTGTCCCGAGGACGCCGAAAGACTGTACCCATATGCATCGCGCGTTGGCAAGAAGCCGCAGAATGTCGTATCGGCCCGAGGGCGAGAAACCGTAATCGCGAGTGGTCGCGGGCGGGCGCGATTGAGTATTCTCGATGGCCAGATGACGGCGGCATGACGGATCCGTTGATTTCCGTAAACAGAGCGGCGGCCGATTTCGCGCGCGGGCAGGCGCAGCATGGCGGTATTCGTCTGTTCGCGATTTTGGCTCTGGTTGCGACCGCCGTGACCATGCCGATGTGGTTTCTCGGCAACGCGTCCGGACACGATTTTCAGTTTCACATGGCGTCGTGGCTGGACGTGTCCGGGCAATGGCGCGAAGGAATTTTGTATCCACGATGGGCGGAGTGGGCGAACTTCGGATTCGGTGAGCCTCGATTCATTTTTTATCCGCCGCTTTCGTGGATGCTCGGTGCGGCGCTGGGACTTGTGCTGCCGTGGAAGATGGTGCCCGGGGCATTCATTTGGATCGCACTGGTCCTGGGCGGTTACGGAATGTGGCGGATGGCGCGCGAGTGGCTAACTCCGACGCAGGCTTGCGCGGCGGCCGTGCTGTACGCCATAAATCCCTATCACTTGATCGTGCTGTATTACCGCAGCGATTTTGCGGAGTTACTGGCTGGCGCGTTTTTTCCGTTTCTGATTTGGCGGGCGCTTCGCGTGATGCGGGATGGATGGAGCGCGGTGCCGGCGCTGGCGATGGTGTTTGCGTTGGTCTGGCTTACGAATGCGCCTGCGGCGGTGATTGCGACGTATTCGCTCGCGCTGCTTCTGGTCATGGGAGCGCTCGCGGCGCGGAATGTGCGGACACTTATGGCGGGCGGTACGGCGATGGTGTGCGGATTCGGGCTTGCGGCGTTCTACATCGTTCCGGCGGCGTGGGAGCAACGGTGGGTGCAGATTTCGCAGGCGCTGGTGGCGCTGCTCGAGCCCAAAGACAATTTTTTATTCACCCACGCGAACGATCCGGAGTTTCTGCTCTTCAATTGGAAAGTTTCAACGGTCGCGATGGCGGTGATTTTGATCGCCGCAATTGCGGCTGTGTTTTTGTGGCGGCGGGCTCGGCAGCTTGGCGCCGCGTGGTGGGTGATTCTCGCGTTCGGAGCGGCGAGCTTCTTCCTGATGCTTCCGGCAAGTGCGATTTTCTGGCGGTTGCTGCCGAAGCTGGCGTTCGTACAATTCCCATGGAGATGGATGGGGCCACTCGGATTTGTGTTTGCATTTGTGACGGCCGCAGCGCCGGTGAAGCGGGCGACGCAAGTGGCGGCGTGGGCGGCGCTCGGCGTGATGATCGTCGGTCTCGGCGCTGCGTTTGTAAGCGATTGCTGGTGGGACAGTGAAGACATCCCTGTGCTGAGCCGCGGAATTCAGTCGGGCAACGGCTACGAAGGAACGGATGAGTATCAACCCGTTGGCAGCGATCGCTATTCGCTGCCCGGTGCGGATATCCCCTACGGCGATCCGCTGGGACCGCCGACACCGGTGATTTCGACGCAGAACCCTGACTCGGGCAAGATGCTCGCGACACCGGTGGGAAAAGCGCGCGTTACGCTCTGGACGGCAGATCGCCGCGAATTTTCTTACGACGCGGGCGACGATCCGGATATCGCCGGCGTGCGCCTTCTGCAGTATCCCGCTTGGCGCGCAACGGTCGATGGCAGCGCGGCGCAGACTTCAGCGGCTGACGACACGGGACAACTTCTGATGCAAGTTCCGGCGGGGCGCCACAAAGTGACGATCGAGTTCGCGCGAACACCGGATCGAACGCTGGGCGGCGTGATTTCGATTTTCTTTTTTTTCGGTGTAGGTGGCTGGTGGATAGTTGACGACCGGCGCCGACGAAGCGAGGGCGCCGCCAGTAATGTCGGCGCGGGCTAACTTTGCGAGAGGATCACGATCAGCCGCTTCGGGCCGTGAGCGCCCATCACCAGAATCTTTTCAATGTCGGCGGTACGGCTCGAACCGGTGATGAGGCACAGGTAGGAATTGCGCGACGCGGGGTCGTAGGTGCGCTGCATTGCGGTTTCGAGGTCTGGAACCAATTGATCGATTTCCGCGAGGACAATATGCACCGGTGCGGCCACCGAGGCGCCGCGCCCGCCACACGCGGATGAGATTAAGACAGATCCATACTGCGCGACGAGAAGCTCGGCTAGCGTGATCGTAACGCCCGTCGATTCGAGCGGTCCCCCGTCGCATGACCAACGCAGCGAGCGGCCAGCTCCGAACTGAGCGGCGGCCCGACGGAGCTCCGGCGCATCCTGCACGAAAATCTCGCCCGCCTGCGATTCTGCAAGAATGGATGAAGCCGCAGCGAGGCTAGCTTCAAAGCTCGACGTGACGATGAGCTCCGTTTTATTCCCCACGCACTCCGAACGAAAGCGCTCAAGGGGATCGCCAATCGGCGGAAAAATTTCGCCGGGGCCGGCGTGAACGTGGCCCGGCGAATCGTGAACCTTCGCCGGCGTCTTCAGCGCCGCACGAACGCGATTCAAGATCGCGGCGCGGCCAGAGTTTTCAGCGGCCGGCATTTTGCTCCCTCCATTGCACGCGGAATGATTTCGAAGGCAGCTGCGGCGCAGCGCGATATTTCGTCCACGGCCTCAGCGGATCGAGCGCGGTGCCCTGCGCGCCCAGTGCGTAGAGTGCCCGAAGCAGAAATTTTCCAATCGCTCCAAAGAAAGCGAGTCGCCCTGCACTGCCCATCGACCAGCGCCACATCTTGAACGCGAAGCGTTCGGAGGCGGGGCGGTCGGCGAGATTCACGGCGTTGCGGCGGTTCTGCAACAGGTGATGATGCAGGTCGATCTTTACCGGGCACACCTCGGCGCACGCGCCGCACAGAGACGAGGCGTACGACAGATGCTGAAACTGGTTCAGGCCGCGCAAGTGCGGCGTGAGCACGCTGCCAATGGGGCCTGAATATGTTGTGCCGTAAGTGTGGCCGCCGATGTTGCGGTACACCGGGCACGCGTTGAGGCAAGCGCCGCAACGGATGCAGTGCAGCACTTCGCGCTGCTCGGGATCGGCGAGCAGGTCCGTGCGGCCGTTGTCGAGCAGGATGACGTGAAATTCCTCAGGCCCAGCGCATTCGCTCGTGCCGCGAGGCCCACCGACGAGAGTGTTGTAGACGCTTATCGGCTGGCCCGTACCCGAGCTGGCAAGCACCGGCCAGAGAATCGCGAGATCTTGCAACCGTGGGATGACTTTTTCGATGCCCGCAATTACGACATGAATCTTGGGAAGTGTAACGCCGAGGTCCGCGTTGCCTTCATTCGTGGTGATTGCGGCGAGGCCTTGATCGGCCACGAGGAAGTTGGCGCCGGTAATGCCCATTTCGGCGGTGAAGAACGCGCGACGAAGCGTAGTGCGTGCGGCAGTGACGAGCTGTTCGGGATCGTCGGTGTCGATGCCGCCGAGTTTCTCCTTGAAAAGCTCGGCAATCTGGGCGCGACTCAGGTGCATCGCCGGAGTGACGATGTGGTACGGCGGCTCCTTGCGAAGCTGCACGATGAATTCGCCCAGATCGGTTTCGAAAACGGAGATGCCCTTCTCTTCGAGCGCCGGCGCGAGATGAATTTCCTCAGCGACCATCGACTTCGATTTCGAAATCGTGCGGACGTTGTGCTTCGCCGCGAGGTCGACGATGTACTGGCGCGCTTGCTCGCCCGTTTCCGCCCAGAAGACTTTCCCGCCCCGCGCCTGCACGGCGGATTCGAAGCGCTCGAGGTAGTGGTCGAGATGTTCGATCGCCTCACGTTTGATAGCCTGGCACTTTTCGCGCGCAGCCTGCCAATTTTGAAAGCGCGAACGGCCATTCGCGACGGCCTCGTCGTACGAATCCATGTTTTTGCGGATGATCTGCCGGTGCGCCATGTCGGCGGACTTCTCCGCCGCTTTGCGTAAGAATTCCTGCGCGGTAGTGGTCATCGCTCGGCACTCCGGGCGAGGATGCTCGCGAGGTGAACGGTACCTAGCGGCGATTTGCGGTGGCGAAGGATTCCTTCGATCTGCATCAGGCAGCTCGGATCGGTGGACGTGATGTACTCGGCGCCGGACTTTGCGGCGTTACCGGCTTTTGTGTCGCCCATCGCTGACGAGATCATGCCGAATTTCGTCGAGAACGTCCCGCCGAATCCGCAGCACTCCTCGCTGAACGGCATTTCCACGAGTTCGAGCCCGCGAACGGCGGCGAGCAGCGCGCGAGGCTCCTGTTTCAAGTGCAGCTCACGAAGCGCGTGACACGCATCGTGGTAGGTGACCTTGTGCGGGAATTCCGCTCCGACGTCGGTGATCTTCGCGACCTTCAACAGAAACTCGGAGAATTCGAAGGTACGTCTGCCGATCTGCTCGGCGTCGTTTTGTAACGGCGTATTTTGCAAGAGCTGAGGATAGAAGACCCGCACCATCGTGGTGCACGATCCCGATGGCGAAACGATTAGTTCGGCGTCGTGAAAGACGCGCAGGAAACGCTCGGCGAGAGGACGCGCGTCGTTCCAATAGCCCGAGTTGAAACCGGGCTGCCCGCAGCAGGTCTGGACTTCGGGAAATGTGACGTCATAGCCCACCCGGCGCAGGACGGTTGCCATGTCCAGCCCGACCTGCGGCATGAGCTGGTCAACAAAGCACGGGATGAAGAGCGAGACTTTGGGCATGGTTCGAGCCCAGGCGCGCCGAAAGGCACAAGTTGCGTGGCTATCGCGCGGCCGGAACGGCGTCTAGTTTAGGGCAAATTGCGCGCGGCGGATGGCGAGAAACAGGCGAAGTCTGCAATGTGAGAACCGATGCGCGTCACGCCTCAAGGCACGCAAAACTAACGGAGCGAAGAGGTTGGCTGGGAGGCCTGGACTCGAACCAGGATAATCAGATCCAGAATCTGATGTACTGCCAATTGTACGACCTCCCAACTCGGTCGCGGCCGACCGCACAGTGCGGCAAGCGCTAACAAGCAAGACGAGTATTTTACCGATACTCGGCGTTTGGTTCAACTCGAAGGACCGAGATTTTTTCGTCGTTTTTCGAATCGCGGCGCTTGGCGTGCGAGCCGCGGAAGCTCGCTGAACACCGTCGGAAGATTTCAGCCGGAAATTGGGGCATAAAAAACGGCGGCTGGTCCGCGCCCCAACGCGAACGAGCCGCCGTTTAAATTCTTTCACCCAACCCAACCGACCGACCGAACTAGAGATGCTCGAACGCGTGAGCGATGGACTTTCCCGCCTCGTCGGTGGAATAGACAACGACGTGATCGCCTTCCTTCAACGAAACCGCTGAATAGTGGAAGACGTCCTTGCCCGCGTTCACGGTTGCGTGCGAGGAAACGCTGAACACTTTCACGGTGTCGTCGGCCATCTTGACGGAGATTGTTTTCGTTGACTTTCCAATCCTGAAGATCGTGCCGTCGGTTTTGTCCACGGTCTTATCGCCGACGAAAACGATCGAACGCGCAACGGTGTCCGTGCCTTCAGGAACGTCGTGAACGATCACACGTCCGCCCGTCTTTCCGGCAAGGTCCGCTGCGTGTGCCGTGTCCGCAAGTCCGTGAACGGTCGTCTTGTCTGTGTACTTCACAACGGTGACAGTTCCATCGGCTGTTTTCACAGCGACGGTTTTGGCGCCGGTGTCCACTTTATCGATCGTGCCAACCAAAACATCCTGAGCGCGCGCGCCGGCTGCGAAGGCGAGCGAAATCGCGATCAACAAAACAAGGTTCCGGCCGATGGCTCGAAGTGATGCGAGAACCATGACTCCTCCTTGACTGTCAGTTTGAAGATGTACTTCGGGGGCAGCGGGATTATATACAAACCACTGCCCCCTCAAAGCAGTATTCGGCAGGACTAGCGATCGGCGCGAACGGCGGGCGTATCGACGAGGTGCTCCGCAAGGAACCATACTTGCAGTTCGTTGGTGCGGATGATCTGGCTGACGAGCAAATCGTTCGTGCCATCGTCGCCGGCGTCCGAAGCTTGGCGGGCCATGGTGCGAACTTCGCGAAGCAGAAACTCATGCGCTTCGAGCAAACGCGAAATCTGCACGGGCACTTCTTCGCGGCCGCGCGGCGGGCGCGGGATGATCGTGGTCTCGGCAACGTCAAAAGCCATCGCGATGCTCACTCCCCCGAGCAGCTGAATGCGTTCGGCGATCGCGTCCACCAATCCGTCCTGCTCCTCGAAGTGCTTATCGAAGAGAAGGTGCAACTGGTAAAACGTGTGGCCGGAAACCTGCCAGTGATGCTTCTTATAAAGGTCGCGAAGCGTCATCGTGTCGGCGAGAACCTGGTTCAGATTTTCGGCGCTTTGCGCGCAGACTTTTTCGTCGAGTGCGATGGGAAGTTTTGCGATTTTTCCGTAGGGCTGAATTTCGTGCGCGCGCTGGTGGAGTATGGGCTTTGCCTTTTCGGCGCCGGCGGCGAGCTGTGTGTAGCTGGCGCTGCGCTTATCGGTGCGTGTAGCCATGATTTCGTCTCCTAGAGGGGTTGCGTTTCAGGCGTTCGATGGGAGTGTATACCAGACCCGTCATACTTCAATGGATGCGTTGAGGCCCGCGCTCGGCGCATAAAAATTGCGCGCGAGCGCGGGCAGAGCGGAGTGCGCTGTGGCGCGGCTTAGCAGCGGGCGACGGCTTGCTGCTGCGGCTTGGCCTTTGCTTCGGCGATCACGCGGCCAACGGCCGGAGCGATCGCGCGAACCTCTTTCATCATCTGGTCGAACTGGTCGGGGTAGAGCGACTGCGCGCCGTCAGACAGCGCACGCTCGGGATCCTGGTGCACTTCGACGAGCAACCCATCTGCGCCCGCAGCCACAGCGGCGCGCGCCATCGCGGCCACTTTGTCGCGGCGGCCGGTGCCGTGCGACGGATCGGCAACGACCGGCAGGTGCGAGAGCGACTTGATCACCGGAATCGCGGCGATGTCCATCGTGTTGCGCATGTACGTATCGAACGTGCGGATGCCGCGCTCGCAGAGGATCACGTTGTAGTTGCCGCCGGACATGATGTACTCGGCGCTGAGCAGCAGCTCCTCGATCGTGGCGGACATACCGCGCTTCAAGAGGATCGGCTTCTGAATTTCGCCCAGCGCGCGAAGCAGGTAGTAGTTCTGCATGTTCCGGGCACCGACTTGTAGCAAATCGACGTACGGCAACATCAGCTCGATCTGCGTCGGATCCATCACTTCACTCACAACCAGGAGGCCGTTGCGATCAGCGGCCTGGCGCATCAGCTTCAGGCCCTGTTCGCCCATGCCCTGGAACGAGTACGGTGACGAGCGCGGCTTGAACGCGCCACCGCGCAGCAATTTTCCTCCGGCAGCAGCGACGCGTTCGGCGATCTCGTTGATTTGCGCTTCGGATTCCACAGCGCACGGCCCCCCTGCAGCGACGACTTCCGTGCCGCCCACAGTCACACCTTTGCCGAGCGAAATGATCGAACCCTCGGGCCGCATCCGGCGCGACGCGAGTTTGAACGGATGCTGAATTCGAATCACCTCCTCGACGCCCGGCGCCGAACGCAACGCGTCGAGTTCGTTCCAGTGTTGCTGCGTGTTGCCAACGACTCCGATCACGGTCCTCTCCTCCCCCCGGCTGACGTGCGCCTGGCAGCCGAGTTCCTTGATGCGATCCATCACGTGGTTGATTTGGTCTTCGGTGGCCTGACTGCTCATGTTCAAAATCATCGCGATTTCTCCGTGGAAGAAACTGAATTGTCGTGCGCGGTCTCTGCCGCTTTGTACGAACCTAAAATTCGGAATTGAGCGGACAGCTTTTCTAGCTCGGCGATGGCCGCCGAAACTTCTGGATCGCTCATCGAGGCCTGCAGGTCGAGGTGAAAGCGGTATTGCCACGGCTTGCCGCGAATGGGGCGGCTCTCGATCTTCAACATGTTGATGTTGCGGCGAGCGAACGGCGCGAGCGAGTGGTAGAGCGCGCCGGGTCTGTGCTGCAACTCGAAAACGAGTGAAAGTTTGTCGGCGACGGAGGGGTTTTCGAGCGTGAGCGACTTGGGCGCGAGGAGCAGGAAGCGCGTGTAGTTTTCCCGATCATCTTCAAGATGTTCTTGCAAGATCGCGGCGCCATAGATCTCGGCGGCGCGGCGGCTGGCGATGGCGGCGCGTTTCGGATCGCCGAGCTTCATCATGTCGCTAACGCTGCCGGCGGTGTCTTCGGCGACGACGCGCTTGAGCGATGGGTGCGCGATGAAAAATTGCTCGCACTGCGCGAGCGCCACGGGATGCGACTCGACGACCGCGAGATCGTCTATGCGCGCGCCCGGAAGCGCGATCAGGTTGTGAACGATCGGGATAATCACTTCGCCGATGATGTGGAGGTCGCTTTCGACGAGCAGGTCGAAGGAGCGATGGACCGAGCCGGCAAGGCTGTTTTCGATGGGCGCGAGAATGTAGTCCGCGAGTCTGTCGTCAATCGCGCTGAATGCCGCTTCGAATGTCGGGCGCGGTACAAGGGTCGCATGAGGTCCCGCGAGCTTCAGCGCTGCTTCTTCGCTGAATGCACCACGTTCTCCCTGAAATGCGACGCGCGCGTGAGGGACGAGCTTCATGCTCGAGCCGCCTTGCGAGTGCGCGTGACACTGCCACGCTGAGCCGGGCCCGCTTTAGCCGCGGGCATTTCCACGACGCCGAGGCCGTGGTCAGCCTGTGTGCGAATCGACTCACTCAAAATGCTGCGGTAAATCGTCTCGATGGCGCGGTCGTCAAGCGGGCCGGGATTCAGTTTCTTCAGTCGCGCTAGGATTTCCTGTTCGCGCTGAGGCACGCGGAGCGCGAGGCCCTGCGTACCCTTCAGCCGGCCTACTTCCAGCGCAAAGCCGGCGCGGACGTTGAGCAAGTGCAGCAACGTGGTATCGATGGCATCGATTTTCGCGCGCCAATCGCCGATCTTCATCTGCTTCATCGCTTTGCGCCTCCTGCGTGCCCCAAAAACAAAAAAGGCCGCGTCCTCGTTGAGGGTCGCGGCCGGCGGTTCGAGAATCTTGCGCTTTTTTAGTGCTAGCTATGTGCTGATGAGCGCGTCTCGCCGGCCCGCTCCCCGCAATAGGGGAAGCGGTAGGTAAAGGCGAAACGGTAATAAAACAAGCTCAGCACTCCCCGACTATACGAAACGCGCTTCGTGGCGTCAAGTAAATGCTCGGCCAAAGACGCATAACTATTTCTTATGTTTCTATCAAGAATTACAAATTGGACTTATATCCGTCCGCGGCGCCTACTGAAGGTGCGGAATTTCAGGGGCTTGGCAAGCGCAGAGTGGCCAATATCGATGAAACGAATCCTCAGAGCCGGCTCAGCGGTCGTAGTAGTAGCCCTTACGGGGTGCGGGCCACCCGCCTAGGATTCGCTCAGGCGACTGCCCCGCACCGGACGAGACGGTGACGGGGCCTTTTTTGTTTTTAGTTACGGATTCTTGGAACGGGAGACAGCGGATTTCATGCAGAGCGACGCTATAAAGAAGGGTATATCGCGGGCTCCGGCGCGGGCCATGCTGAAAGCCACGGGTCTTACCGACGCGGACCTCGCGAAGCCTCTCGTCGCCATTGCCAACACCTGGACGGAAGTGACTCCCTGTAATTTCCACCTTCGCGAGCTCGCGGAAAAAGTGAAAGCGGGCGTGCGCGCGGCGGGCGGGACGCCGATCGAGTTCGACACGATCACGATCTCCGACGGCATCACGATGGGCACCGAGGGCATGAAGGCGTCGCTGGTTTCGCGCGAAGTGATCGCCGATTCGATCGAGCTGTTCGTTCGCGCGCACGCCTTCGATGCTGTCGTGGCGCTGTGCGGTTGCGACAAAACGATTCCCGGCACGGTGATGGCGCTGGCGCGGCTGAACCTCCCTTCGCTTTCGCTCTACGGCGGTTCGATTCAGGCGGGCAAGTTTGAAGGCCGCGACGTGACGATTATGGACGTGTTTGAGGCCGTCGGCGCGTGCGCCGCGGGGCGAATGACTGAGCAACAGTTGGGTGAACTCGAAGATCGCGCGTGCCCTGGGGCTGGCGCGTGCGGCGGCCAATTCACGGCGAATACGATGTCCGGCGCAATCACTTTTCTCGGAATCTCGCCGATGGGACTGAATGAGATTCCCGCCACCGACCCTCGCAAGCTCGACGCAGCGTTCACTGCCGGAAAAATTGTGATGGAGCTTCTCAAGAAGGACATTCGTCCGAACCAAATCATCACGGCTGGTTCGCTGCACAATGCGATTGCTTCCGTAGCTGCATCGGGTGGGTCGACCAACGCCGTGCTGCATCTGCTTGCAATCGCCCGCGATGCGGGCGTGCCCCTCACTCTCGAAGATTTCGATCGCATCTCCGCCAAGACGCCGTTGCTCGCCGATCTCACTCCCGGTGGACGCTTTAACGCGCCGGACATGTACAAGGCCGGCGGAATGCGCGTGCTCGCGCAGCGTCTGCGAGAGGCTGGGCTACTGAAGGACGAGATTACTGCGTCGGGCCGGAAACTTTTCGAAGAGATCGCCGATGTGGCGGAAACCAGCGGCCAACAAGTGATTCGCCAGCTGGACGCACCGCTCAAGCCGGAAGGTGGCCTCGCGATTTTGCGCGGCTCACTCGCGCCCGACGGTTGCGTGGTGAAGCTATCGGGTCACAAGCGCGTTCTGCACACCGGTCCAGCGCGAGTGTTCGACTCCGAGGAAGATGCATTTGCCGCGGTACAGGCGCGCAAGATTCAGCCCGGCGACGTGGTAGTGATTCGCTACGAAGGACCGAAGGGCGGTCCAGGAATGCGCGAAATGCTCGCGGTGACGGGCGCGCTCGTCGGCCAAGGCATCGGCGATTCGATCGCGCTGATCACCGACGGACGTTTCAGCGGCGCGACGCACGGATTCATGGTCGGCCACGTTGCGCCGGAAGCGGCAAACGGCGGCCCGATCGCGCTGGTTCACGATGGGGACATGATTACGCTCGACGTGAAAGCGCGGCGGCTCGATGTTGACGCCGACCTCAACGCACGCAAGGGCGAATGGAAACCGCCGGCGCCGAAATACACAACGGGCGTGATGGCGAAATACGCGCGGCTCGTGCAGTCGGCATCGGAAGGCGCAGTGACGTCGGCCTAAACGAGGTCGCGAAAAAGTTTCGAACGAATTCTTACTTTCTAAGGAGAAACACGATGGCCAAGATGTTCTGGGATGCAGATGCGAATGCGCGAGCGCTGGAAGGCAAGAAAATCGCGGTGCTGGGATACGGAAGCCAGGGACGCGCGCACGCGCTGAATCTGCGCGACAGCAAATTGAACGTCGTCGTAGGCCTGCGCCGCGGCGGACCGTCGTGGAAACAGGCGGAAGCGGACGGATGGGCGCTCGTAGGTCCGGCGGAAGCGGCGGAAAACGCCGACGTGATCGTGATGCTGGCGCCCGACATGGCGCAGCCGGCGCTTTACACGAACGAAGTTGCGCCGAATTTGAAGGATGGCGCGATGGTGCTCTTCTCCCACGGCTTCAACATTCACTACGGCCAAATCAAGCCGCCGAAGACCGTCGATGTAACCATGGTCGCGCCGAAGGGACCGGGGGCCCTGGTGCGGCGTCAGTACGAAGAAGGATTCGGCGTTCCCTGTTTGCTCGCAATTCATCATGACGCGACCGGACACGCGTTCGATCGCACGCTCGCCTACGCGAAGGCCATCGGCGGCACGAGAGCCGGCGTGATCCAAACCACTTTTACCGAAGAAACCGAGACCGACCTTTTCGGCGAGCAGGCCGTGCTTTGCGGCGGCGTTCGCGAACTGATTCAGGCGGGCTGGGAAACGCTGGTCGACGCTGGTTACCAGCCGGAGGCCGCTTACTTCGAGTGCCTGCATGAGTTGAAGCTGATCGTCGACCTGATCTATGAAGGCGGCATCGCCAAGATGCACCAGTTCGTCAGCGAGACCGCGAAGTACGGCGACATCACGCGCGGACCGCGCGTGATCGACGCGCACGTCCGCGAAAACATGAAGAAAGTACTGGAGGAAATCCAGTCCGGCACATTCGCCAAGGAATGGATTCTCGAAAATCAGGCGGGACGCCCGCAATACTCGCGCTTGCTCGAACAGGATCGCAATCACCCGATCGAAAAAGTGGGAGCGGAGCTGCGCAAGCAGATGGCGTGGCTGAAGCCGGAAACCGCGGCGGCGCGGGGGGCTAAATGAAGGGCGCACAATTCCTGGTGAAAGCCCTCGAGCACGAGGGCGTCGACGTCATTTTCGGGTATCCTGGCGGCGCGATCATGCCGGTGTACGACGCGCTGATCGATTCGCGCATCCGTCACGTGCTGGTTCGGCACGAACAAGCCGCGGCGCTCGCGGCGGACGGTTACTCGCGCGCTTCGGGCAAAGTCGGCGTGTGCATGGCTACGTCCGGACCGGGTGCGACGAACCTCGTGACCGGCATCGCGAACGCGTACATGGATTCGATCCCAATGGTCGCGATCACGGGCCAAGTGCCGACCAATCTGATGGGCACCGACGCGTTTCAGGAAGTCGACATTTTCGGCATCACGCTGCCGGTGGTGAAGCATAGCTTCATCGTGAATTCGTCAAAGGACCTCGCCCGCGTGGTGCATGAAGCGTTTCGCATCGCGCGTTCGGGTCGCCCTGGGCCGGTGCTGATCGATCTGCCGAAGGACATCGCGAATACGGTTTCTGACTTCAACATTCACCACAGCAACGTCAACGAAACGGCACCTGCGCCGCGCCCTGAAGCTGTCGCACAAGCCATTGAGCTTTTGAAAGCGAGCAAGCGCCCGGTGATTTACGCGGGCGGCGGCATTGGCCTCGCTGGCGCGCTCGATGAATTTCGCGATTTCGTCGCCGCGACGCGCATTCCGGTGGTGGCTACGCTGAAAGGCCTCGGCGTAATTCCTGCCAAGCACGAATTGTTCCTGGGAATGATGGGCATGCACGGCATGAAAGCGGCGAATCACGCGGTGCAGGATTCGGACCTTCTCATCTGCGTGGGCGCGCGATTCGACGACCGTGCAACGGGTCGGCTGAATGCGTTTGCGCCGAACGCGAAGGTGATCCATCTCGATGTCGATCCCGCCGAAGTAGGCAAGCTGCGCCACGTGGACGCGGCGGTCCTGGGCGACTTGAAACAGTCGCTCAAGGCGCTATCACTGGCCGTATCGATCGACGACTGGCGCCGCGACTGCATCACGACGAAGGAATCTACGGCGTGGGATTACAACGCGCCGGGTTCTGAAATTTACGCACCGGCGTTTTTGCGGCAACTTTCTGAGCGTGCGGGTGACAACAGCATCGTCGCCTGCGACGTGGGCCAGCACCAGATGTGGGTCGCGCAACATTTCCGCGTGAACCGTCCTTCGCAGCACTTGAGCAGCGGCGGCCTCGGCACAATGGGCTACGGATTGCCCGCTGCGATCGGCGCGCAGTTCGCGTGCCCGGACGCGACGGTGATCAACGTTTCCGGCGACGGCTCGATCATGATGAACCTGCAGGAACTCGCGACGCTGCGCCGCTACGAGCTTCCGATCAAAGTCGTGCTGATCGACAATCATGCGCTGGGCATGGTGCGGCAGTGGCAGGAACTGTTCCACGACCGCCGCTACAGCGAAGTCGATCTCTCCGACAATCCGGATTTCACCAAGGTGGCGGAGTCGATGGGGGTTCCCGCGTTTCGCGTAGAGCACCGCAGCGACGTGGCGGCGGCGATCGAACGCCTGGTAACGGAGCCGGGCCCGGCGCTCGCGCACGTGCTGATTCACCAGGAAGCAAACGTTTGGCCGATCGTTGGTCCGGGCAAATCCAACTCCGAAATGATGGACGAGGTAGCGTCGTGAGCACATTCACTTTGCAAATCCGCGTGGCACAGACTGAGGGCAGCCTGGAGCGCATTCTGAGCGTGACGCGCCGGCGGCGGTACGAGTTGGTGCAGATGAGCGTCAATGCGGCCGATGATGGCGCGAACTTCGACGTCGAGTTGACGGTTCGCGCCGAGCGGCCTGCACAGTCGCTCGTGCGACAGATCGAGAAGCTCGAGGATGTTACGGAAGTAGCGGCCGTCGATTCCACTCCGGAACTTGCCGGCGCTCGCGTCAGCTAGTTGGTCGGGTGCGGTCGCGTCGCTTAGCGCATGTTGTGGCGCGCGTTCCGGCACGGCTTGGCAATTTTCGAATTTGAATTAGACTCTTAGCGTGTCTTCCACTTCTCGCCCGCTTCCCTTTCAACGCGTTACCGTCGTCGGAGTCGGCTTAATCGGCGGTTCGTTCGCGCTCGCTCTGCGCGAGAAATTCCCGGACATCGAAATCACAGGACATGATCGCTCGAACGTGCTGGATCACGCTCACGCGGCGGGAATCATTACGGACAGCGAGGCGGATTTGGCTGCGGCAGTGCGTGGCGCGGATCTCGTCTACATTGCGCTCCCAATAGGGGCGACGATCGATGCGCTCGCGGCAATTGCGGCCGCTGCGAAGCCCAAGGCGCTGGTTACCGATGCTGCGAGCACGAAGTCCGTGGTCTGCCAAGCGGCTTCGCGGCACTTTGCTCGCGGCGCCAAGTTTCTCGGCGGCCACCCGATGGCGGGGAAAGAAAATTCCGGCATCGAGCATGCCGCCGCGAATCTCTTCCAAAGCTCACGCTACGCATTGGTTGGCAACGAATCGGAGACCGATGCGCGCGTCAGGGCGTTCGCCGAAGTGATCCGCACAATCGGCGCGGAACCCGTGTGGTGCGACGCGGACACCCACGATTGGGCGGTAGGTATCGTGTCCCACCTGCCGCAGATGCTTTCGGTTGCGCTCGCGAGCGTAGTGCGCGACGAAACAGACGAGACGGGCATGCCGCTTACGTTGGCGGGACCAGGATTAAAAGATTCGCTGCGCCTGGCAGGCAGCCCTTATGCCTTGTGGCGAGACGTGGGGCTCACAAATCGCGAAAACATCGCGCGCGCGCTCGACAGGATGACGCAAGCGATCGATCATCTGCGCACGCGGCTCGGATCGAAAGACTTGGGCGACGAATTTGCCGCCGCGAATGAGCTCTACAAGATTTTGCATCGGCCGCACTGAGGCTCACCAACATACTCTGCGCCAAAGCGCGCGTCAGGCGGGAATAAGCCGTTTATCCCGCACTCGGAAGCGCTTCCCTCGCCACATTATTGTCTGCGGAAAGAAGCTTGCCACCCACACCAGAAACGCAAACGCATCCCGCAGTGGCAGCATCCACAAATTCCGCCCTACGAGATCGTCGCGCATTCCATCAATCCCCACGAACCACGCCAAAGCAAACCGCAGCACGACATAGGTGCCAAGAAATGCCGCCGCCACTCCGCGCGACGGGGCAAACAGTGCCGCGAGGAGCGCGAGCGGCAGACTCTGCGTGAACAGCAGACCAAGATGCCCAGCCGGACGCGAAAAACGAATGCTCAAATTCCATCGGAGCTGGTGGCGGAAGGCTTCGCCAAGCGTCTGGTGCGGATAGACGATCGACACTGGAAACGAGATCAGCTCGACGCGGTGCCCCTTCGCCGCAATGCGATTGCCCAATTCGTAGTCGTCGCAAAAATAATCCGCCAGCGCCGCGAAGCCGCCAAACTCCGCGAGATGTTCCTTCGTCGTGGCCATCACCGCTCCGAGCATGAAATTCACCCGCGTGAAAAGCCACGCCACCAAAACCCCTGCTGCAAAATCCGTGCTGTTACCCAGCGCTTCCAGGTTCGCCGCAAGCGATCCGTCGGTGAGCCCGCGATAGAGACACGTTACGCCGCCGATGTTGGGATTGTTGAATGGCGCGGCCACAGCCCGCAGAAATCCCGGCTCGACGTGCACGTCACTGTCTGTAACCACCAGCAAATCATGCTTCGCCTCGCGGGCCATGCGGTTCAGCTTGTTCACCTTGTCGCTGACGCCGAGCGGTTCCGAGCCGATCAGCAAGCGAATCGAGCGCGCAGGAAAATCGTGAATGAGTTTCTCGATCACGTGGATTGCGGGGTCGCGATCGTCGCTCACACAAAATAGAATCTCGTAGTCGGAATAATCCTGGGTGCAGAAACTCGCGTAGTTTTCGTAGGTTTCCCGGTCGAGTCCGTAAATCGGCTTGAGGACGGAAAGAGGAGGTGCGGAATTATCGGAGACGGCGCCGACGGGCGTTCCGCGTTCGAAGAAATGCCACGCGGCGTACAGCGCTACGCCAAAGTAGGCAAACGATCCAAGCGCCAGCGCGTAGGCTATGACGCGGATCGCGTGAAACCACATCGCGAACTAGCCCTTGCCCTGCCAGACCAAAGCGACGCCGATACAAACGAGCGCGACACCGGCCCAACGCAGATGCGCCACGCGTTCGCCGAGAAACACGCGGCTGCCGTAGGCGCCCGCGGCGTAGCTGAGCGCCGTGGCCGGCACTACGAAGCTCACGTTTTCCATCGAGAGCAGCATTAGCATCGAAAAGAACGCAGCGGCCATCAACGCGAGCCCGACCCACAGAATGCCCACCTGCACAGCGCGCCAGACCGTGCGCATAAGCGCCATCGGCCGAAAATCCTTCACTTCGCCGATCGACTTCATCGCGCGGCTGATGCACAGTTCGCCCGCCGTACTGGAACAAACCACAATGAAGAAGAGCGCCACCTTCAGCATGTCAGGAAGGCTCCGTGGTGCTGAGTGGCGTGTGTCCTACGAGAAGAACGCCCAGGCAAATCAGCGCGATTCCGATCCAGCGCGTGACGCTCACCACCTCGCCGAGGAAGTAGTGGCCGAGCAGCGCGACAATCACGTACGCAAAGGACGACGCAGGTTGAACGAAGCTGAAGTCCGCCCACGAGAGCAGCAAGGTGTAACAAATGAAGAACGCAATCAGCAGGCCGACGCCTATCAACACGGTGGGCGACATGAAGGCGCGCGCGAAGAAGTGAAGCAGGTCTGCGGGAGCCCACGAATTCAGGCCTCCCAGCTCCCGCATACCTTTTCCGAGAAACACGTCGCCCAGCGGACCGAAGACAACCATCAACAACAAAAACACCAGCGTCTTCAGGTGCAGGCCTTGCGACCGGGTCATGCGCCTTGCGATTCGCCGGCGATGGGCGGAACTTTGACCTGGATCATGGCTTTCTTTTCGACGCCCTTCTTGGCGACTTTGATCCGGTCGTGACGCAGCTTCATGAAGTCCCACGCTTCGTGGAACAAGCGCTTGCGCTCATGCGAATCCCAGAGGGCTTCGCGAACGATGCGCCACGCAACGCGCGGGCGGAAATAGTATTCGTCGTAGAAACGGTTCACGGACTCGACCATGTACTCGCGCGAAAGGCCCGGGTACTGCAAGTGCGGCAGCTGGTGGCCCATGTCGTCAGTGATCGCTTCGCCCGCCAGGAAACCTTCCTTCATGCCCTGGTCGTAGAGAGCGGTGCCAGGATACGCGTGAGCCATGGAGACTTGAATCGTCTCGCAGTCGAGCTCCTTCGCATACTCGATGGTCTTCTCGATGGTTTCCTTGGTTTCACCGGGCAGGCCGATGATGAAGTCGCCGTGAACGTGAATGCCGACCTTCTTGCAATTCTGCACGAAGGTGCGGCCCATTTCGACGGTCGCGCCTTTCTTGATGTTCTTCAAAATTTGCGGGTCGCCCGATTCGAAACCGACGATCAGCAAACGCGCGCCGGCATCCGCCATCGCTTTCAGGGTCTCGTAGTCGCTGTGAACGCGCGCTGTGCACGACCAGCGGAAACCCTCGGGTTTGAATTCCTTGCAGAGCGCGAGCACGCGGTCCTTGCGGATGTTGAACGTGTCGTCGTCGAAGAAAAATTCCTTCGCTTGCGGAAACATCTTATGCGCCTGCTTGAATTCACGCGCCACGGACTCGACTGAACGCACGCGCCACGCGTGGCCGGATAAGGTCTGCGGCCACAGGCAGAACGTACACAGCGCCGGGCATCCGCGCGCCGTATAGAACGAAACGAACGGGTGAAGCAGGAACGGCACGTTGTACTTCTCGATGGTCAGGTCGCGCTGGTAGACGTCGGTCGCAAACGGCAGCGAATCGAGCTCCGCGGTCTGCAGCATCGCGCGCGACGGGTTGTGAACGATCTCGCCGTCCTTGCGGTAGCTGACGTTCGCGATTTCAGAGAGCGGCTTGCCGTTCGCGTAGTCCACAACAGCGAAGTCGAATTCGCCACGCACCACAAAGTCGATGTCTTCGCTCGCCAGCAAGCTCTCGGACGGCTTGATCTGCACCTGCGGTCCGACAAAGCAAATCTTGATGGAGGGCTTGCGCTCCTTCATCCCGCGCGCCATCTTCAAGTCGCTATAGAAACCGACGGTCGAGGTGAAAAGGACCACGAACTCGTAGTCCTTGGAAATGTCCATCACTTCCAGGGGGGTAATGTGTTGCGGAGGCGCATCCAGCAGCCGGCTGCCCGGCAGCATGCCCGCGGGATACGAAAGCCAGACCGGATACCAGTACGACTCGATCTCGCGGGTCGCGGGCCAGCGGGAACCCGCACCGCCGTCGAACTTCTCAAAGCTCGGCGGATTCAACAGCAAAGTCTTCATTACAGACGCCATCTACTTGTTACCCCCTCAGAACTCAATAAGATACAGCGGACTTCGACCGGAATAAGTGCAACGCTTATTTTACTCGATATTAGGAGATACCCCAAGCGTGGGTTTGCGCCCGGAGTGCTCTACTGAAACACCTTGGCCAGTTGGCCTGTCGCCTGCAGAAGGCTCAGCTGGCCCTGCTGCAGGGCGAAATTGGCGTCGAGAAACGCGACCCACTTATCGCTCTCGTCCAGCCTTGTTTGTTCGATGTCGCGAAGCGTCAAATTCCCTTGTTCGAACTTGGCTTGAAATAGCTCCAGGGTCTGTTGCGCGAGCTTCAGGTCGAGCCGGGCTACTTCCTTCGATGCGCTAAGTTCGCGAACGTTCCGCTCTTTCTGCAGCACATCCAGCCTTACCTCTTGCTTCTTGTTGCCAAGCAAGGCTTCGGATTGCTCGAGCTGGCTCTTCGCCAGCGCGACGTTGGCACGGGTCTTCGCCGAGAAGATCGGAATATTGATCTGCACGCCGGCGCTGATGTTGTTTCGCTGAAACGAATTGGGCTGGTAGTACTTGTCGTAGTTGTTGAATGTGCTCAGGATGCTGTACTGCCCGACGAACGAGAGCGTGGGCAAGTAGGCCAGCTTCGCGCCGCGCAGGACTTGTTGCTGTGCGTCGCGATCATTGATCGCTTCCTGGATGGCGGGGTCGGAGTGCATCGCCAGGTCCGCGAGCTGGCTGGCTTGCAGGTCGGTGGAAAACGATGGTTCCTCTGTTTCAACCGTCAACGAATCGGAATCGGGCAGGCCGGTTAGGTCGCGAAGCTGCTCACTGAGCGTGGCGTCGCGGCCTTCGAGCTTAATGATGTGCTCGTTCACGCGGGCGGCTGTGAGTTCGCTTCGCGTCTCTTCGATCGGGAGTTCCTGATTCGCGGCGACACGGTCGCGTGTGACGCCGACGATTTTTTCGGCGCTCACTTGTTCGGCGCGAAGCAGGTCGAGCGAGTGGCGCACTTTGGCGAGCTCGAGATACGTCTCAGCCGTGCGCACGATTACGCTGTCGCGCGTGTGATCGATCTCGAGCTTCATCGACTTTGCGTGCTCTTCCGCCCAGCGCTGCTGCGCCTTGAGCAGCGGATTGAAGATGTCCTGCTGGTAGTTCAACTGGAAAATCGCCGGAGGGCCGCCGCCGATGGAAGGAAAGCCGTACGTATAAGCGGCGCCGGAGCCAGTGTAGAGGTTGGGCATAAACGCGGAGCGGTCGACGCCCGCTGCGTTGGCTGCGACGCGGTACTGAACGCGAGCGAGGGTGAGGTCGCGGCTGTTTTGTATCGCGAGCGCAATCGCGTGACGCATCGTCAGCGCGCCGGTCTCTTCCGCTGTGGCGGCCGAAGCCAGCTGCTGTTGCGTTTGTGCGTGAGCGCCTGGCAGCCAGAGCAACGGCAGAGTAGCGATTGCGAGCGCGCGTCCGATTTTCTTATTCATAACGCAATGATTCCGTTGGATGCAGCCGTGCCGCGCGATTCGCCGGCAAAAATCCGAAGAGCAGGCCCGTCGAACACGATACCAAAAACGCCATGATCACAGACATTCCTGACACCGGAATGTGCACACCGGCCGCTTCGGGCACGAGCGTCAGCACAAAATTGAGGACCGCCGGAATCGCGAGCGCAATGGCGATGCCGATAATCGCGCCCGTGCCGCTGAGCATGATCGCCTCCATCAAAAATTGATAAAGGATGGCATCGCGGGGCGCGCCTATCGCTTTGCGAATGCCGATCTCGCGCGTGCGCTCCGTAACGGTGACGAGCATGATGTTCATGATCCCGATGCCGCTGATCGTCAACGCGATCAACGCCGTGATGATCAGCACGCCGGTCATTGCCATCGAGATATACCGTGCCGCCTGCAAGATCCCCGAAAGGTTCTGAACGCGATATTTCGCGCCGGGCCGGTGGCGGCTCTCCAGTAACTGGCTGATCGCTTCCGTTTCTGCGTCGACGTTCTCGGGCGAGTCTCCCTGAGCGTAGAACGATTTGAAGAAATCCGTCGCGGTGTAGTCCTTGATCAGCGGGAACGGAATGATCAGCGATTCGGGGGTGATTTCCGTAAGACCGAACGTGGATACGCGCTCCCGGAACACTCCGATCACCGAAAAATGCAGATCGCCGATGCGGATGTCTTTGCCGACCGGATCTTCGTTCGGGTAGATCAGGTCGGCTAGCTTTTGCGTAAGAAGACAAACCTTCGCGCGGGTCAGCATGTCGTCCTGATCGAAGTAGCGCCCTTTTATGATCAGAAGCTTGCGGATCTCCTGAAAGCCGTCAGTGACGCCGACCAGGTTCACAGGCCGTTCCTGCCCGTCGACCGTCACACTCATCGCGATGTCGTGCGTGCCCGCGGCCTGCACGACTTGCGGTATGTCGCGCAACACAGCGTCAAGGTCGCCTGGATTAATCTGGTCGCCGATGGTTTCGGGCCGGTCGGCACCGGGGCTGAGCGCCTCGGCAACAATCAAATTCGAACCGACGGCCTCGATCTGTCCCACGATGTAGCGTTTAGCGGTGAGAGCGACCGTGACGACGAGGACGATGCACGCGCTGCCGATGATCACGCCGAGCATCGTGAGCATCGCGCGAATTTTGTTCGCGCGCAGCGCCTGGAGCGCGAGGCTCCACGTCTCGCCAAGAAAGACGGGCTTGTTTTTCAGCGCTGGAATGAAAGAAGCCATCGTTCAATCAGATGCGCGCTGGGCGCGCGGTGATGTCGAAACTCCGGATCTCGCTACTTGGAGCCTTTTTCGAGATTCTGCAGGCGCGCTTTCGCTTCCTTACGGTCGGGATCGAGCTGCAAGGCCGCGCGATACTGCTCCGCCGCCTCGGAGCGTTTGCCCTGCGCTTCGTAGAGCCTGCCCAGCCACTCGCGCGCCGATGCGTGTGATGGCCAATCGCTGCGTTCCGGTGTGCTTGCGAGATAAGCTTTCAAATCCTTCTCTGCGTCCGCGAGATTGTTGTTCGCGATGACGAGCGCAACGCCGCGGTAGTAAGTGAGCCTCGGATCGTTCGGCGCGACTTGCGAAGCCTGCTGAATTACGGCCTGCATTTCGGAAGCCTTGTTCTCTTTTTGATAAAACGCGAGCGCATCGAGATACGGCTCGATCTTCTTGGGGTTCGCCGCGAGTGCGTCGTGGTAATCCTTCGCTGCGGCATCCGGCTTGTTCAATGCCTCGTCGTCGTACATCGCACGCGCAAGGTCGCCTTCGACGGGATCGAGCGCGACGATCGCGTCCATTTGCGCCTTCGCGTCGTCCTTGCTCCCACCGACGACCCACGGCGCCTGAATCTCGTAATCTTCCAAGTCGCGCCGGGCGTCGATGTTCGCGGGATTGAGCTGCACCGCCGTCTCGAATTCTTTTTTGACCTTGCGCGCGTAAGAAAAGCTGCGGTCGCGGTCGGCTTTGCCGCCGTAGATGCGTCCCAGCCATTCGTGAAAAATCGAATTCTTCGGATCGAGCGTGACCGACTTCTCCGCCGCGGTGATCGCGTTGTCGTAGTCTTTCAATTCGTAGTAGCAGCGACCGAGCCAGTAGTAAGCTTCGGCGCTCGATGGATTCTGCGAAACGGCGCCCTGGAGCGTCGAGATCGCCCCGGAGTAGCTGCCGGAGTTGAACTGGCGTTGCGCCGCTTGAATTTGCGCGGTGGCGTCGGGCAGCGGAGTGACAGCCGCCGCGGTGCGCGCGTTAGTCGCGTGAGCCGCCAACGGTACCGCCGCCAAAATTCCCGCTGCAAATGCTGCTGCAATGCGCGCATGACGCAAGTTCATTTTGCCTCCGTCGCTCGGATCTTCATCCCGTCCTCCAACTCCACACCCGCGGGCGGCTCAGCCACGCGATCGCCTACCTGCAGTCCGGAAAGCACTTGATAATTCGCCGAGCTCGCCACGCCCACTTGTATATCGCGGCGGCGCACCGCGGCGCCATCGTACAGAAAGACGAAACGCTGGCCTTTCAGCGAGCGCACGGCTGCGCGAGGCACAGCCACAGCGTCGCGCACGTCGTGAATGACAATGCGCACTTCGACGTTGACGTTCGGCAGCAGCTGCATCTTCGAATTGTCCACCGAACAAAGCACCTCGCCGACGCTGCGCGAATTTCGCGGAACGACCTGCTTCGGCACCTGCTCGACCTTCCCCGACCACACCTTGTCAGGCAGCGCATCCCACGTCACTTGAACAGCCTGATTTTCCGCCAGCGACCCAAGGTCAGGCTCGTCGATAAACGCGCGCACGCGAACGTGCGACAGGTCCGCCATCGCGGCGAGCGTGTCGCCCACCTTCACGTAATCGCCCTTACGCACAGGCAGCGAATAGAGTGTTCCGTCGCTCGGCGCGGTCACCGTCGCGGAGCGGATTTTTTGTTCCAGCGCCGCGATCGTGTCCCGAGACTGCGTTACGTGCAGCACGGAGGCCTCCCGGTTTACGCTCGATCGCGTCGCGAGCGCCTGTTGCTTTTCCTGGAGTGTCGCCACAGTCGTCCGCGCGTTCGCAAGCGCAGCGTCGTTGTCCGCGACTTCGGTTTCCGTCGCGGCTTTCTTTGCGAGAAGCTCCTGGAGATCCTGCTGTTTTTTCGTGAGAGTCGCGACCTGCGTCTGCGCCTTAGAAAGGTCGCCTTGCAGTTGCGCGATTTCATCCGGCGGCCCGCCGCCCGTAGCGTTTTTCAAATCGCTTTGCGCGGTAATCAGGTCGGCGCGCGCTTGCGAAAGCTGCGAACGCACGTCGGCCGAATCAAGCACTAGAATCAGCTGGCCCTTTTTCACCGGCTGGCCTTCCGTGGCCTTCACTTCGCTCACAAAGGTGGGAAACTGCGCGTAGGCAATCGTCGGCGCAACCGGCTCAACTTTGCCGTTGCTCGAAATCGAGGAAATCAAGTTGTCGCGCGTCACCGCCGCGACCGGCACAACGGGGGCGGCTTGGCGGTGGGTGGTGAGGGAAATCAGCGCCGCGAATGCCAAAACGCCGACCACAACCCACACGATCCATTTGCGTGATTTTTGTTCCGCCATGAATTCCGCACGCCTTTCGGCGCGAAATACCCCCAACGTTGAAAAATTGTAACAGAGGCGTTCTATGCGCGCCTCAGCAAACGGCTTGAGTGCGCTCCGGCGTCATCGGCGCGTCGCAAGATGATACAGTGAGGCCATGCGCGACCACGATTCGAAACACGAACACGCCGAAGACGCGCATGCTACTGACGACGCTCAAAAACCTGCGCACCGAATCCACCGCGTCTGCGTAACCTGCAACAACATGTTCGAGACTGACGTCGAGCACATCGACGCGAAGCATTGCCCCACCTGCCGCCGAGCCTAAAGCCTGAACCGCGCCACTCACCACCTGCATCCGATGCTAGATTGGATGCCGCATGAGCGACGACCCGCTGATTCACGTCCGCGACCTTTCGAAAAACTTCCGATCTTTCAAACGCCGCGAGGGCGTGTGGGGCTCGATTCAAAATCTTTTCGTGCGCGAGTATCGCACCGTCGCGGCGGTCGAGCGCGTGAGCTTTGAAATCGATCGCGGCGAGATGGTCGGTTACATCGGGCCAAACGGCGCCGGCAAATCCACCACAATTAAGATGCTCACCGGCATCCTGGTGCCGTCCTCGGGCGAAATTCGCATCAACGGCTACGTGCCGCACCGCCAGCGCCGCCAGTACGTGAAAACGATCGGCGTGGTCTTCGGCCAGCGCACGCAGCTATGGTGGGACATTGCCGTCATCGAATCCTTCAAGCTGCTGCGCCGCATTTACGACGTGTCCCAGCGCGATTTCGACGCGCGCATGGAGCAGTTCGACGCGATCCTGAACATCCGCGATTACCTGCACACTCCGGTGCGCAAGCTTTCGCTCGGCGAACGTATGCGCTGCGACATCGCCGCCGCGCTGCTTCACAATCCCCCGCTGCTCTTCCTCGACGAGCCGACCATCGGCCTGGACGTCGTGGCGAAGCACCACATCCGCCAATTCCTCCGCACCATCAACCGTGAATTCCGTACCACGGTGCTGCTCACGACGCACGACCTCGACGACATCGAGGAACTTTGCCGCCGCATCATGATTATCGACCACGGCAAGGTGCTCTATGACGGCCAGCTCGCCCAGCTCAAGCAGCAGCTTCTGCGCATCAAGCAAATTAAATTTGCCTTGAAGGACCGCACCCAAGCGAGCGCTCTCTCGGCCTTTTCTGGCGGCGGCCTTGACGTGGAACGGGTCGACGAGATGACGTACCGGATTCGCTTCGATCGAGTGAGCGTGTCGACGTCCGACCTGATCCGCCGCATCCTTGACGCCGTGGAAGTTCGCGACCTGCTGATCGAAGACGAACCCATCGAAGAGATCATCAAGCGTATCTACGCCGGCGAAGCGCGCCTCGAGGTGCCGGCATGAGCAGTTGGGCACAGGCGCTCGCGCCGTATCTCGAATTTTCGCGCGTCGGCTTCGTCAACATTCTTGCCTTCCGGCTACGCTATTTCACCGGCATCGTCACCTACTTCCTGAACGTCACGGTCTACTACTTCATCTGGAGCGCGGTTTACAGCTCGGGCCGCGCCATCGGCGGCTACAACCTGACGCAGATGATCACCTACGTCAGCGTGGGCTGGATCATCCGCTCGTTTTACACGAACACGATCGACCAGGAAATGGCCTACGAAGTGATCGAAGGCAAGATCGCGATGGACTTCATCAAGCCCGTCTCGATCCAGTGGATGTGGATCGCGCGCGCGATGGGCGAGTCGGCCTTCCGCCTCATTCTGCTTACGCTGCCAACGGCCATCGTCGTCGGTTTCGTGTTTTCGGTGCAGGCACCCGCGTCGCGCCAGAACTTTGCGCTGTTTCTGGTCACCGTTCTCGGCAGTTTCTTTCTGATGGGCGCGATCAACTTCATGATCGGCACGTGCGCTGTGCCGCTGAAATCAATCCTTGCACTGATTCGTGCGAAGTTCTGGCTGATCGAGTTGCTCTCCGGGCTGCTTGTGCCGATGACGTTCTTCCCTGCGCCCGCACAGCGCGTGCTTGCGTGGCTTCCGTTCCAGTACATTGCATACGCGCCGCTGCAGATTTATCTCGGAAAGCTGAATGGTGCGGACGCGCTTCGCGCCGTCGCGGCGCAGTGGGCGTGGGTGCTAATTCTGCTGTGCGCCGCGCATCTTTGGTGGAATCGCTGCGCGAAGAAGATCACTATCCATGGCGGATAACCCCATCGAGCGGAACGCGGGATCGGCGGTGACGGCCAGTCCCCAGCGCGAGCGAACCGGGCTCGCCGAATTCGCCTGGCAATTCAAGCGACACGCCTTGCTCGTCGCCGACTACTTCTCGCAATACGCGAAGGTGCGCATCAGCTATCGCGGCGACTTCTTCGTCAGCCTCGTCACCAGCTTCGCAGCCACACTCTTCGGGCTAGGGTTCGTCATCATTTTGTTCCAGCGCGCAACGCAGCTGGCCGGATGGCGCTTCGAGGAAGTACTTTTCCTTTACGGCTTCTCACTCGTGCCGTACGGGATGTTCAACGTCCTCAGCATGAATCTCTACGAGTTCGGGAACAACTTCATCATCGAAGGCAAATTCGACCGCGTGCTTCTCCGCCCGGTCTCTTCCCTGTTCCAGGTGATGTTCGAAACATTTCGGATCGAGTCGTTTCAGGAAGTCGCGACCGGCATCTTCTGCATGGCGTGGGCGATGCACCACCTCGGGACGCCCTGGACTCCGACGCGCCTGGTGCTAGTCATCTTCTTCGCGTTATGCGGAGCGGTGATTTACATATCGGTCTTTCTGATTCTCTCCACCGTCTCGTTCTGGTTTGAAGACCGCATCGGCGTTCACCCGCCCGTCTGGAACGTGATTGCGTTCGGCCGCTACCCGCTCTCGATTTACAGCGGCGTGGTGCAGTTTTTCCTTTGCTGGATTATTCCGTTCGGCCTTGCGTCGTTTTACCCGAGCGTGCGGATCCTCGGCCGTAGCGTCTCACCAAGCTACGCGCCGCTCGTTCCGGTGGTCGCGATTGTCTTTTTGGGGATTGCGATAACGCTGTGGGATCTTGGCTCCCGTCGTTACTCCTCGACGGGATCGTAAAAAGCGGCTAACGAACTGGCGGGCTACGTCACCTTCAAAATCATGATCACGCGATCGTCTTCGTGCTGGCCGCCGCGCGAGAATTCATCCACCTCCGTTAGCACCGATTGAACGATTTCTTCCGCCGAGTGCTTGCGCTCACGCGCGACGAGTTCAATCAGCCGTCCCGATCCGTACTCTTCTTCTTTCACGTTGTCCGCTTCGGTAATTCCGTCCGTGCACGCCACCACGATGTCGCCGGGATGCAGCTTCACGTGCCCGCGCTCGTAGCGCACGCCGGGAAAAAGCCCCACCACCATGCCGCCCTCGGTGAGGTAATCGACTCCGCCTGCCGCGCGAATCACGGCCGGTTGCACGTGCCCGGCATTCACGTAATGCAGCGAGCGATGCGTCCGGTCGAGCAGGCCGATGAACATGGTCATGAATTTCTGACCGCGCGTGTCTGCGAGCATCATGTCGCTTAGCGACTCGACCAAGCGTTCGAGCGCATGCACATGAGCGAGCAACGCGTGCAGCGTGGCCTGCAGGTTCGCCATCACCATCGCCGAGCCCACGCCCTTGCCCTCGACGTCCGCGACGACGATCAGCATCGTGTCCGCAGTCAGCGGAATAAAGTCGTAATAATCGCCGCCGACTTCGAGTGACGGCCGGTGCGACACGCCGACTTCGAATCCTTCGAGCTTGGGCGGCCGGTCCGGAAGCAGTCCCACCTGGATGCTGCGCGCGAGCGCCAGATCGCGCTCCATGCGCTGCTTGTGCAGTAAGTCGCGGTGCAGCTGCGCGTTTTCCAGCGCTAGCGCCACGTGGTCGGAAATCGCGCTCAGCAAGTTTTCGTTTGCACGTGTGAACGCGCCGTTCTTTTTATTCAGCAGCTGAAGCACGCCGATCACTTCGTCGTTCTTGCTTCGAATCGGCAGGCACAGCAGCGATTTGGTGCGGAATCCGAGGCGGAGATCGACTTCGGGTTCAAAGCGCGGATCGGTGTACGCGTCTTCGAGGTTTACGGTCTCTCCGTGCATCGCCACCCAGCCCGCGATGCCCTTGGTGATCGGCATCCGAATTTCGTGCTGGTCGAGGCCCAATCCAACGAGAGACCAGATCTCGCCCGCCTCGCGATCCACCAGAAATACGGTGCCGCGCTCTGCGCCGGTATGCCTGGTGGTGAGCTGCAGAATAATGTTGAGCAGTTCGGCCAGGTCGAGCGTCGAGTTAAGCCGCTTGGTGGCCTCGACGATCGTCGACATCTCGATCAGCGCGTTGCGCCGGTCGCTGCTCTCGAGCGCCATTTCCGCGTAGCGACGGAAAAGCTCGAGCCACTCCGCATTTTTCGCGGGCAGCTTGCCGGCGGGATGCAGTTCGAGGATGCCTACTGGCACGTCCCCGCGACCCAGCATCCAGATGTGATTGCCGTTCGCGGAGCCGCTCTTTCCCTGCAGGACTTTTTCGATCTTGCCGCACTCGGCTTCAGGCAGCTCGCCGCCTTCGCGCCACACAACCAGCGCGTTATTTGCGATGCGCCACATCCGCGCGCCCGCCACAACGCCCGGCGCCAGCAGACTCACAATTTGCGCGGCAACCTCTCCGGGATCGGTTTCGGTATTGAGCTTGGCGAGTGCGTGGTCCAGCGGAAGCGGTTTTTTGGCGGGAGCGGATTTTTTCGCTGGCTTCCGCTTGATCATGCGTTTCCCTTGTATTCGATCACCATGATGGTGATGTCGTCGGACTGCGCGGCGCCCAGCGTGAAATTGCGCATGCCTTCGCGGATTGCGTCGCCGAGTTCCGTCACGTTGGTGCCCTTGAAATCCTCGACGATCTGGCGCAGCCGCGCCTCTTCAAAAAGCTCGTTCTGCGTGTTGGACGCTTCGGAGACACCGTCCGTGTAGATCACCAGAAAATCGCCGGGGTCCACCTGGATGCGCGAGCTTTGGTATTCCGCTTCCGGGAACATGCCTACCGGGAAATTTGCCGAGCCGAGTCCTTCGAGGCCGCCCTTCTTGCGCTTCAGCAGCGGCGGAACGTGTCCCGCGTTCACGTACTCGAACCGGCCCATCTTGTCCAAAATGCCGTAAAACACAGTCGCATAGCGGTCTTCTCCGCTGCGCTCGCAGAGGTATTGGTTCACGCGCGAGAAAACGCCGGGCAGCGAAATGTCCATCGCGGCAGTGGTGAAGAAGACGCCCTGCAGCAGCGTCGCAAGCAGCGCTGCGGAAATTCCCTTTCCCGAAACGTCGCCCACAAAGAATCCGTGGCGCCCGCCGCCGAGTTCGATCACGTCGAAGCAATCGCCGCCGACCGAGTGGCACGAAAGCGTCGAACCCGCGACGGCGACGTTCGGCAGGTTGGGCAAAGCCTTGGGCAGCAAATTCTTCTGAATCTGGCTGGCGATTTCGATTTCGTGATCGAGCCGCTGCTTCGCACGAGACGATGCAAAGAGCCGGGCATTTTCCACAACCGTCGCCGCCTCACGTGCCAGCGTGCGCAGCACCTCGCGGTCGAGATCGGAGAACGCGCTCGACGGCACGTGGCTGTCGAGGTAGAGCACGCCAAGCAGTTCGCCCTGCCGCGTCGAAATCGTCGCGTCTAGAGTTTCAATCACGGGCAGCTTGTCGACAGGAATTGCTACCACGGTGTGCAGTTCGAGCCGGGCGACCGACTCCTGCTGGTTCATGCCGCCCTCACCCGTGTCGCTCACGATCAGCTCGCGGCGCGTCTGCGCTACCTTCTTCACCACGGACTGCGACACCTGCAACTGGTCCGGCCGCAGCGTCCCGCGTTGCGAGTCGCGAGCCACGATCATCTGCAGTTCGCCGTTGTCGTTCGCGAGCAGCAGAACGCCGCGCTCGGTGCGCGTCAACTGAATTGCGGCGTCGACCACCGCCGTGAGCACATCTTCCAGCGAGAGTCCCGTTCCCAGCGTCCGCGCCACTTCGAGCAGCACGCCCAAGTGATACAGCTCGCGCGAGCCGGACTGCGTCGGCGCCGGCGCTTCCACGCGCTCGACCAGTTCCTCAATCGTCGCGCCCTCGCCGAGATAGATGAGCTTGTAGGAATCCGCCATCCCGAAGTCCACGCGGTCCTTCGGGTGCAGCTCGTGACGAAGCGACTTTTCGCCGTTGATGAACGTACCGTGGCGGCTGCCCATGTCTTCGAGCACCATCGCGCCGTTCACCGACACGATCTGCGCCTGCTGCCGGCTGATGCGGCTGTCGCGCAGCGTCAGTTCGTTGCCGGCTTGCCGGCCAATGCGGAACGGGGTCGTCGCGATCGGAACTTCGCGCCTCACGCCGTTCGGTTCAATCACAACAAGTCTGGGAGCTCTGGGCATGGTGTGTGTGTTTTATAGGATCCGAGCGCAAAAGTGCGGGGCGGCGCGCCCAGACGCGACACTGAAAGCAACCGACATGGTAGGTAAACTCGGCCCCGATGTAAATAGCGTTGGAAGCGCCGGAGTCGCCACTGGGCGCGATTCGGTTGCCCGCGCGGGCCGCGGCGTGTATCCTCCCGGAAGTGCCTGATTCTGCCTGTTCCGGCACGCGCATTTTCGAGTCCCAACGTCCAACCCACTGCCCAAGTTCGGATTCAAACCAATCCTGGAGGAAGAATGAAAAAGAATTTTCTCGCCCTGGGCCTGATCGCCTTTATGGCGCTGCCCGTACCTGCCGCTGATTCGAAGGAATGCGACCGGATCGAAAGCGCCGGTGAAGTGGCCAAAGAAATTATGGACATTCCCGATGATATCCCTCAGAACGTCATCGATAAGGCCGATTGCGTGGTCGTGATGCCGTCGGTCATCAAAGGAGCGTTCATTGTGGGCGCGAGCTACGGCCGCGGCCTGATGACCTGCCGCAGCGGCGACAATTTTCAAGGACCCTGGGGCGCTCCCACGATGATGGCGCTCGAAGGCGGCAGCTTCGGCTTCCAGATCGGCGGCCAGGCTACCGACTTCGTGCTGCTTCTTATGAATACGCGCGCTGCGAGCAGCATCCTTTCGAGCAAGGTGAAACTCGGAGGCGACGCGTCCGTGGCCGCAGGCCCGGTGGGCCGCACCGCGTCCGCGGAGACCGACGCCTCCATGCGCGCCGAGGTTCTTTCTTACTCGCGGGCGCGCGGCATTTTCGCCGGCATCTCGCTCACCGGTTCCACGCTTCGGGCTGACAACGACGGCAACACATCTCTCTACGGCAAGCCACTCGACGCGAAAGACATCGTGCTCAAGGGCGTTGTGCCGCCGCCGGCGTGTGCCGGGACCTTGCTGAGCACCCTGAATAAACATTCCCCTAAGAATCTGTCAGGCAATTAGGATTTTCGTCTCAGAAAGAGGACGAAGATGCGTAAGACGTTTGCACTACTTGCGGTCGCTATGATCTGCATGTGTGCGGGAACGCGGACGGTCGTTGCTCAGACGCCGTCCGCCCCGTCCTCCACTCAGACTGCGGCTCCCAACGCCACCGCGTTTCAAGTGGATGTCGACGCGGGCAAGCAGTGGGTCGACACGAAAATCGATCTCCGCACCGGTGAGAAGCTGAAAATCACGGCGACCGGAACGATCACGTACCCGCCCGACAAAAAACATCCTGACGGGAAAACATTCGGCCCGAACGGTCTCGATCGAAGCTTCGAAGATCTGATCCACGAATACGCTGTCACCAGCGGCGGCCACGGCGAGCTGATTGGCCGGCTGGGCTCGGATGAAGGCGCGCAAGCCTTCGCCGTCGGCGAGTCGCTCGAATACGAAGCGCCGATTGCCGGCCGGCTCTTTCTCGGCATCAACCAGAGCTTGCGGGATGCCGGAGGCGCGAAGGGCAACTTCCAGGTGAAAATCGAAGTCGTCGATCCTGGACTCAGCACCGCTGCGGCGGCTGCCATCGGTGGACCACCGGAAACGCCAATGCCGGAGATCACGTCGGCAATCCTCGCAAAAATCCCGCGCCGTATCAGCGACCAGGCAGGCAGTCCCGGCGACATGGTGAACATCTTCATCGTTGGGACGCAGGCACAGGTTGAAAAGGTCTTTGCACGCGGAGGGTGGGTCAAGGTCGATCGCTCTGTTGGCGACACGGTGATGACCGCTCTCGAGGATTCCTTTGAAAAGAAAGATTACCTGACGATGCCGATGAGCACGCTCTACCTGTTCAACCGGCCGCAGGACTACGGCTTCGCGCACGCCGAACCTGTGCGCGTCGCGATGTCGCGCAATCACTTGCGCGCGTGGAAGTCGGAGTTCGTCGTCGATGGCCGTCCGCTCTGGTGCATCGCCGCCACACATGACATCGGCTTCGAGCGCGACGACCGCAACAAGTCCATCACTTCCGTGACGCACAAGATCGATCCCGCGATCGACGGCGAGCGCGAGTACGTGAACGATACGCTCTCCGAAACGGGTCTCGTCGAACAGCGCGGCCACGCGACGCCGGCCGATCCGCTCACCGAAGCGCACACGGCCACAGGCGGCACGTTCCATTCGGATGGAAGAATCCTGGTGTTGAAGCTGAAAGACACTCCGCCGCCGGCGACGGCTGCCGCGAAATAGCAGCCGAGCTGCGCGAATCTGCGCTCAGATCGACGGGATCACACGCGGATTCGATTCGATCACGTCGCTGGCGCGGCGAATCGTCTCGCGAAGCCGAACGGCTAATTCCACGACGGTTTGAACGCGCTGCACGTCGACGGAATTCAGGTGCGCGCCGTGCGCGAGAAGCAGTTCCGCGTTGCCGAGAATTCCGGTAAGCGGATTGTTGATCTCGTGCCGGAAAATCTCCGCCAATTCGACTGTCGAGTCCTCGTCTGGGTTGCGCAGAGAGCTCGCGCCGAACGTCGCGTTCCGCAGCCTGCACTGCAGCACGCTCACCACGAGCGGCGCAAAATCCGCGACGCGCGCCACGAAATCCAGCTTGTCGTCTGCGATGAACTTCAACACCTCGCACTCGCGCCCCGGGTCGGCCAGCAGAACTACCGGCGCGCTACCCGTAAGCTGCTTCACAAATTCCGCGAGCCGCTTGCCCTCCACAATCTGATCGTCGATGAAGGTGACGCTCGCTGCCGACTCGGTGAAGCGTTCCAGAAGTTGAGTGAGGGTCGGAGCCACGCGCACTGTGCGTTCCTCCGCGCCGCGCTTTAACTCGTATGAAATTCGCCGCGCCAGTTGCGCGTTTGGAGTTCCGATCAGCGCGGCACACTGGCGCACGATCCGTGCAGGTTTGTAAGCATGTTGCATGTTCATTTAGGCCTTTCGGCTCATCGTCCGAGCCTTCTCCGTTTTTGCGCCGTCCGTCGCCTCGCCGCCATCCGCATCATGTATCGCACGAAGCTTCTGGTTGACCACGAGCATCAATTCCTGAACAAGAAAGGGTTTCGCGAGAAACGGCAAGCCCGATACCTGCAGAAATTGCGCGGTGCGCGGCGCGAGCGTGTCACCGGTAATAAAAATGATGCGGTCCGCGAGCGGACTGCCACTGCGCACGAGTGAATCGTAGAACGCCGGGCCGTCGAGCCGCGGCATGCGAAGGTCGCAAATCACAAGGTCATAGCTCGCGTGAGAAATCTGTGCGAGCCCTTCCTGGCTGTCGAGCACCGCGTCGACGTGATGCCCTTCCTCGCGCAACACATCAACGACAAGCTGCGCGATTGTCGGTTCGTCCTCCACCACCATGATCCGCCGGGAAGGCACGCGCACGATAGCCGCCACGCCGCGCGTCTTGCCACCGTTCTCTACCGCGTCTTGCCCTGCAACGACTGGCAGATCGATCACGAATCGAGCACCACCGGCGCTGTTTTCCAGAGTCACTTCTCCGTCGTGCTGCTGCACGATTCCATAGACGATCGAAAGTCCCAGTCCTGTCCCGATTCCCGGCGGCTTCGTTGTAAAGAACGGTTCGAAAATGCGCGGCGCGATTTCCTTCGGCACACCTGGCCCGTCGTCCGCAATCTCGAGCGCGATTCGCTTCTCCGATTTCGTGCGCGTCCGGATCGAGATCGTTCCTTTGCCCCGCGAAAGCACCAGCGCCTGCTCCGCGTTCATCACCAAGTTCAAAACAGCTTGTTGGAGTTGGTGCGGGTCGGCCAGCGTCTGCGGCAAATTCGGCGCAAGGTCGCACTCCACGGCGTTGTTCTGCACCCTCAGCTCGTAACTTCGCAGCGCCAGCGCCCGTTCCACGATTTCGTTCAGATTCACGCACGTCCGCTCCGGATTTTTCTCGCGCGCAAAGTACAAAAGATTCTTCACGATTCTCGACGCGCGCTCCGCCTCCTGAAACACGCGCCGCGCCTCCACGAGCTGATCCTGCCGCAGCCCGTGACTCAGCAGCAGCTGTGCGTAGCCCATGATCGCCGTCAGCGGATTGTTCAACTCATGCGCGATGCCGGAAACCATCCGCCCGAGCGCCGCCATCTTTTCCGTCTGCAGCAGCTTGGACTGAAACTCATCAGGCTGCGGTGGCGGGGCTTCCGCCGTGAATCGCAGTTCGGGCTCGGCCGCCCCCGGAGCTGCGCGTCTCATCGCTTACCGCTTCGAAACATGCCCGATTCTCCTGCATGATTCGGACCACGGCACACGAATACCCGGCGACGCGCTGGGCGCACGAAAAACACTTGTTTTCTTTGGTCTTAGACGGATTTCGAGAAAAAGATTAGAAAAAGCTTTCCCCGTTTGAATTGGAAATTCCCAACTAGGAAATCGCTAAATGAATGCCGCCGCCGCGCGACGCTGCTGCGTCAGTTCGTTGAAACCACCCTGCGACCCAAGCGGCTCGCCTCGGCCTCGTATTGTTTCAGCTTCCGGTAGAGCGTGGTTTTGCCGATTTTCAGAAGCTTTGGCGCTTCCATTCTGTCGCCGCTCGCTTCGTGCAGCGCGTGCAGAATCGCGCGACGTTCGAGCTCCTCGAGCGGCATAATCTCATCGGGCATCGGCGGACGATGGTTCATCGTATATGCCACGTTTGACGGCAAGTCCGCGAGATCCAACAGCGGTCCACTGTTCAACGCCGTTGCTCGCTCGACGGCATTCTCCAGCTCCCGCACGTTGCCCGGCCAGTCGTAAGCAAGCAATTGCGACATCGCCGCCTCGGTAAACTGGTACGCCCTCCCGCTCTCCACGTTGCGCTTCTCAAGAAACGCGTTCACTAGAATCGGAATGTCCGTCTTGCGCTCCCGCAACGCCGGCAACTTGATTTGCACCACGTTCAACCGGAAATACAAATCCTGCCGGAACGTGGACTGCCGGATCATGGTCTCGAGGTCGCGGTTCGTCGCGGCAATCACGCGCGACGCCACCGGAATTCGATCCGTCGCGCCCACCGGCCGGATTTCCTTTTCCTGAATCGCGCGCAACAGCTTCGCCTGCAAGTCCGTCGGCAGCTCGCCAATTTCGTCGAGGAACAGAGTGCCGGTGTCCGCCGACTCCATCAGGCCCTGCTTCGTGTGCGCAGCGCCTGTAAATGCGCCTTTCACGTGCCCGAAGAGCTCCGCTTCGATCAACGTCGGCACCAGCGCCGAACAATCCACTGGGACGAACGGCTTGTTCCGCCGCACGCCGGAAAAATGAATTGACCGTGCTACCAGCTCCTTCCCCGTGCCGCTCTCGCCCAGGATCAGCACTGGGTACGCGTGCTGGCTCACCTTTTCGATCAGCTTGTAGACCTTCTGCATCTTCGCCGAAACGCCAATCAGCCCCGCGAACCCCGGCCGGCTGCGCAGCGTTTCGCGCAGCACGCGATTTTCGTTGTCGACCTCGAATGTGCGCACCATGCGATCCAGCTTCGAACGCAGCTCCGGAATATGAAACGGTTTGGTGACGTAATCGGCCGCGCCCATACGCGTCGCTTCCACCGCGCTTTCAATCGTGCCGTACTGCGTGAGGACCATTACCGCCGTTTGCGGATACATCTCGCGGATTCGCTTGATCAGTTCAAGTCCTCCGATCAGCGGCACGCGCAGATCCGTGATCACGATGTCCACCGGAGCCTGATCGAGAATCTCGAGCGCCTGCTCGGTCGTCGAAGCGGTGCGCGTTCGCAATCCCGCGTCCGCCACCACGTCGCGGCACAAACTCCGCGTCGAATCTTCGTCGTCCACGATCAAAACACTCGCTGTAGCGGGCCGCTCGATTAAATGAGCCGGGCTGGTGGCAGTGGACATCAAGCTTCTCCTTATGAAACGTCGACTTCCCGGAAGCGAAGCAAGGCCTGTACCAATTGGGGATTTTCCCGCTTTGAACAGAACAAAACATTTAGTCAGACAATCGGACCAAAGTTGGGCGGAGTTTAGTTCCAGAATGGGCTAAGTCACAAGTCCGTAAAACTACGCAATTTTGTAAGTGGCTGGAAATGTTGAAACTACGTACGAGGCTGGCTCAGTTCCATTTCGGGAATAACTCCTGGCGCTGCTTCCTTTTATAGCGGTTCAGATTGCTGACGCTGACTCAGAGAGGGTCGTACCGTTACCGCGGACCCGCAAAATCGATCAAAACCACGCTGTCATTGGCCGTTCCGGCGTAGACGTGCGTCCCATCCGCAGCCGCCGTGACCACCGGGAACTGGTCTCCGATCCCGTCGACGCCCGCTTCGCGGGTAGCGAGGCGCGTCCAGGAACCTCCCTGGTCGTGTGACTCGAAAATCCCGCCCGCCTTCATCGAGATCAACCAGCGCGTCCCGCCGATTGACGCGTCCGCAGCTTGCCCTTTCGGGAGGCCCTGCTGCACGAGCTTCCAGTCGCGGCCGCCGTCGCGCGAGTCAAAAACCCCACTGGGGGAAAACGCCACTAGCGTATCGGCTGACCAGATCAGCCGCAGCACACCGCCTGACTGGAGGTCCAGGTCGTGCCAGGTCCAGTTCTTGCCTCCATCCTCCGAATAGACCATGCCGCGCGACGCTGCGAGCCATATCGCGTTGCCTGACGCGTTCGTTTGCACCGAACGCACCGGCAGATCGCCCGGCCCAAACGGGATCTTGGTCCATGTCGCGCCTTCGTTCGACGACGCAAAAAGGCCGTCCTCCGTTGCCGCGTACCAAGCCGTGTCACTGAACGCCAGTTCCTGAATCTTCGATCCGAACGATCCGCCTGACGCAAGCGCGCCCGTGCGCGCCCAAGCGTTGCCGCCGCGGTTGAATCGGGCGAGGCCGCCACCGGAAAGAATGCCGCGCCATCCGTCTGGCGTCGCGACGATCGCCGCAAGGCCGATCGCGTCGGCGTTATTGCCCATGATTTTCCAGGAGTAACCTGCGTCGTCGCTGATCTGCGCGGGTGTGTCCGAATCCTCGGTAAGAATCGCCACGGATCGCGCGCCACTCGTCGCGATCGAAACGACGCGCTGGTGGACGAACCCGTCGTTCGAGCGGCGCAAATGCGCTCCGCCGTCGTCGCTCACCAGTATCCCCTGCTGCTCCGTGCCGACGATGACGCGCCGGTGCGGCGCTTCACCGCCTCGCGCGCCCTCGCGTTCGGAGACGATCGCTATCGCGTTGATCGTCCAATACCCTGCAGTCGTGCGATTCCAGGAGTCGCCGCCGTCCTTCGAAGTCCAGAATCCCTCGTTCGTACCTGCGTAAAGATCGAGTGGTGCGTGCGGGTCTTGGCGCAACGCGTACGTCCGTCGCGACGAGTACGGGATACCCGCGATCTTTTTCCACTGCGTGCCGCCGGAATCGCTGCTGTAAATGCCGGAGCAGGCGCTCGCGAAAATGCGGTCGGGCTTTTCCGCGTCCACGGCGAGGCTTAATACGTCCGAATCGTCGATCATCCCGTCGTGGATCGCGAGCCAGTGCTCGCCCGAATCGCTCGTTTTCCACGGCAGATGGAATGTGCCGGCGTAAATCACCGCCGCGTCGGATGGATCGAACGCCAGAGAGTCGATGTTGCGCAGCTCGGCGTAGTCATCGGGCGTGATGCGTTTCCACGTGGCGGCGTGATCGCGCGTCAGAAACACGCCGTCGAGACCACCCGCGACCAGCACGTTGGGATCGGATGGCGCTTGCGCTAGTGCGCGCAACGCATGCCCCGTTAGCCCCGCGAACTGGAACGAGCGTCCCGCGTCGTGGCTGACGTAGACAGCGCCGCTCTCGCCGCCCCGTCCGCGCGTCCACGTAGTCGCAAAGAGCGTCGAGCCGTCGTGCTCGTCCACAAGCAGCGCGCTCACAACTGCAGTGGGATCATCTCCAGTCCGCCCAAGCCGCGCCCAATGGTCTCCCGCGTCGCGTGAGCCGAATACGTCGCCATCCGTCGTTCCCAGATAAACTGTGCCGGGACGCGAAGCATCAGCCGCGAGCGAACGGACGTCGCCGCCCGTCGGCCCAAGCGGCTGAAAGGTTTGTGCTGGAAGGGAAAAAGCCGTGGCGCAGCTCACGGCCAGAAGCAGGGCTGCACGGTTGAGGCGCACGCGGGGCAATGGAAACCGGACAATTCTCATCAGACTGCGGGCACTGTATCGCGGCAGCTTCGCAAGCACAACCGCACTCTTGGATTTCAACGTAAGGAGCGCAAAGTTGTCCGCGACACCTGAGCGCCCCGACCCAAGCCGTTTAGAAAGTCGCGCCGTCCGGCACAATCACGACGTCTGTCCGGCGATTGTCATCGGCGCCCGCTTGACCGGCTGCGGTGCGTGTTTCGACGCGCGAGGCATCGACGCCCTTCTTGTCGTCCAGATATTTCTTGCAAGCGTCGGCGCGGGCCGTTGCGAGCTTGTCCGCGTGAACTTCCTTCGGGTCCGCGTAGCCCACAACCACCGCCTTGGCCTTCGGGTCGGATTGCAGCCGAACCGCGACGTCGTCGAGCGACCGCTGGCACACGTTGTCCGCGCGCGAGCTGCCGGGCCTGAACGCGCAAGAAGCCACCTTGCTCGCCGTCGGCGGCGGAGCCGGCGCCGTCACGTTCACGTTGGCCGTGCAATCGCACGCGGAATGCGCGGAATTTTCGGCTCTGCCCGTAACGGTGTACGTCCCCGGCGCGAGGCCGGAAGTATCGAGCTGCACCGTCGCGCCCGTCCCCACAATTTGCCCGCCATTCGACTGCCACGTATACGTCAGCGGCAATCCCGAAGGATCGTTCACCGACGCCGTGATGTTCGGCCGCTCGCCCGCCACCACCGTCGAGCGATCCGCCGCGCACGCCATCGTCGGCGCAGGCGGTGCGGGCTTCGGCTGCACGGTCACATTCGCCGAGCAGCTCGTCGCCACACCGTTACCGTTGTCCACGCGCGCCGTGATCGCGTAATTCCCCGCCGCTGCGCCCGTCGAATCCCACCGCACGTACGGTCCCGCGCCGCTGATCTTTCCACCATTCGCCGACCACATGTACGTCAGCGGGAATCCATTCGCGCTCGTCCCCGTCGCGCTCACAACTACTGGATCGCCCGAGCCTTCCATCACGGAGGATTTATCCGCCGAGCACGACGACGTCACGTTGTCCGGCGGCAGCGGCATATCGTGCCAGTTCGCTGCCGCGAGCTTCACCACGAATCCGTTGCGGTCCACGTGGTTGTTCAAGTTCAGCGCGTAGCGGTAACCGATGTCGATCGCCGCGTGTTTGTAGAAATAAATTCGCACGCCGGTGACGGACTGCACGGGATCGCGCGCGCCAAACGTGGTGTTCTGAATTCCCTTGTTGATGTAGATCATGCCGTCGTACTCCGTCATGATCTGAAAGCGCTTCCGCGGAAATACGATCATTCCCGCGCCCACCTGCATCTGGTCCGCAAGGTTCAATACTTGCGTCGACGTCCCGCCGGGGAAAGCGACATCGTACGTGGATTTGCGCGTGAACCGGTACGACCAGTTCCCCGTGATTTCCAGCGAGTTCCCCAGGATCGTCTTGCTCGCCTCGACGCCGATTCCGTAGTTGAACCTTCCATACTGCACTTCGTTCGCGAGTAAGCTATTCAATCCGGTCTTGGTCGGAATGAAAAAGTCGTTGCGGATCGAAAGGCTCAGCGGCTTGCCGCGCCTCTCCGAAAGCAAACCGATCTTGAAGCCCAGGTCGATTTCGCCCACGCCTCCGCCGTTGTGCGACGCAAACGGCGCATCCTCTACATAGGCCGGCGGAAATCCCGTGGACGGAATGATCGACGGATAAATCGTGTTGAGGTATTGCGGATTCCCGGCGTTCAGCGGCGAAAGGCTCAGCAAGCTTGGCTCATCCACGTGAATGTGATCGTGAGCGTTGATCGTAAAAAATCCCTGCAACCAGTTCGTGATGCCCACGCCAAACGAAGGAATCACTTGCAGCTGCGTGATGTCGCCGGGCATCTCCGAGAATTTGTTCACGCCTACGCCGACGTCCCACGCGTGCTTCGGCAGAATGTCGCCCAGCTCCAAGGTGAAAAGTCCGGGGTTGCCGTCGAGCGCCGGCATCGGATTCCACTTGATGCTCGCGTTGTAGGCCTGCGCTTCTTGAAAACTGCCCGAGGTCACCGCGCCCTTCGGCATCGGCGCGGGCACTCCTGCGTTCGGATCGATCAACATCGTCGTTACCGGAGCCGGTGCTGGAACTGGAGTGGCCGACGGAGTGGAAGTCGCCTCCGGAGGTGTGGTGGAGTCGCTCGCTGCTTTGGCCGCCGCATCCTTATCGGTGGTCGCTGCCGGCGCAGCTGCTTTGGTCTTCGAATCGGTATTCGTCGATGCCGCCGTTGCCGCGTCGTCTGTGTGTGGCGCCTTAGTGTCGTCGCCTGCAAGCGCGGGCGTGGTGATCAATAAACCCGCCAGGAATAGGAGTGCGATGCGATCAGCGGACTTCATGAACCCCTCCAAATTTCGGTGCCACGATTAAGAGTGCGGCTGCGCTCGGTTATTCGGCGTGCGTACCGACGCACAATCGGAGATACCCCTCGAGTCAATTATTAGGGGCCCAAAAAGGGAGTTGGGGCGACACGTCCCAGGCAAAGCGGCGAATCGGAGCGAAGTATAATTCACCCCGAGGCCGTAACAGTACTCTTTTTTGCGGCTGAAAGGCCCCCCGGCAGCCCTTTCGCGTCTCGTTTTGCTACGCATTCGGGGCGCAACGGGCAGGGCGAAACTTTTTCGTAGCTCCGGTGTTTTTGCTACAATGACTGCAGCCGCTTTCTACTCCAGCAGAGGGCGCTACATCCGAATTTTGGAGGAGCGCATGCTTCGCTGGAAACCTCTCTTCTTTGTCGTTCTCTGTCTGACTCTTACGGCTATTCCCGCATTGGCGCGTCCGCAGCAGAACGACGCTCAAGCCACCACACCCGATTCCCCGCAGCAGGATGCGGCACCCATTGCCGGCACGCCGGGAAGCCGTTTTCTGGTCACGCTCGAGACGCGCATTTCTACCAAGCAAGATAAAGTCGGCAAAGCCTTCATCGCGCGCACGATCGACCCTATCGCCATGCCGGACGGCGTCGTGCTGCCGCCGGGGACCGCAATTCGCGGCCACGTCAGCAAAGTGAAGCGAGCCGAGATGATGGATAAGGCGAGTCTCTGGCTCACCTTCGACCAGATTCAAACCCCGCACGGCTGGGCTCCGCTCGCCGCGAATCTGATCGACGCCCCTGACACTCAAAAGCTCCATGTTCTATACGATCACGAAGGCGCCATCGAATACGCTCCCGTGAAGCGCAACGACGAAATCCTCGCTGCGCTCGCCGCCGCGATGAGCGGCGCTGCTCCGGGCGTTGCCGCGAAGGATGCCAAAGGCGCCGCGACCGGCGCGGCTGAATCCGGCGCTGAAGCCTTCATGGCCACCGCCGGCATGGCCCAGGAAATCACGCTCGAACCCAACATGAAGCTTCAACTCGCTCTAGCGCGACCCATCCAGCTTCGCCGCGCATAAGAGCCAACCTCCGAACGGATGGTCGGTTCGAAGTCGGAACCGACGACTGCCAGAGAACGCCCGTTTTTTGTGCGCTATGAGTGTGATTTTGTATCGATTAGAAAATGCCTCCGTCTATTGTTTTGTTGGAGTTACGGAGTTTTCTAATCGTTTCCAGTATCGATTAGAAATTTCGGCTTCGGGTTCGCCAGCGGCCGGTTTTTCGGTGGCTGGAGCCGGGCTTTGTTGGAGTGGCGGCGCAGCGGAAACGTTGTGATGTTCGACCTGATGAAAGATGCGGCGAGGAGTTTCGATCCACTGGCCGCAGTCGTTGATTTGGGAGCAGGCTTGGATGGCTTTGAGGACGACGGCGGCCGAGGGCTCGACGGATTCGGCGTTGCCCACGATGTGAGCGGCGGCGGATTTGAGGTTGAGCAGGCGGCGATCGAACAGGCCAGTGGCGTGGGCGTGGCGGTATATGACGCAGGTGCCGCCGAGCTCGTACTCGACGGAAATCCCATAGGGAGCGTGCCAGTGGAGGAAGTCGAGTTCGATGTCTTCGCGGTCTTTGTGTTTGCAGATTTTGCATTTGCGGGAGTGGCGATCGAGGAACGGGGTTTCGCGTGTTGTGAATTGAGTTTGTGTGGTGTTCATTTGTCGTGAGAGTAACAGAAGCGCAAGTGAAATTGACCTGTACGGAAGTACGGATCGAGGGACAGTCCTAGGACTGGCTGCACGTGGCGGAAGCGAAAACGAAAGAGAGATCCTTCGGCCGACGAATCGTCCTCTGGATGACAGATCATGTGAGAGAAGGGCTCGTCGAGCCAAGGACACACAGACATCCCGCAAAGCGGGAGCGGTGCCGCGGGCCCGTCACCTTGGAATTACCAGCGACTCCTGCTAGATTCGGAAGTTGATGACCACGGAAAATCCGCAGCTGCAGCGCATCCTGATCGTCGAGGACGAAGACAACGCGCGGAAAGGGTACGAAGCCCTTCTCCGCAAGTGGAATTGGGCGATCCTCGGCGTCGGCAGCGGCGAGGAAGCGCTCGCGAAATTCCAGGAATTCCAGCCGGACCTGATCCTGGCCGACGTCGAGTTGCCCGGCATGAACGGCCTCGATCTGCTCAAGCAGCTCGGCGATGAAATCCTGCGCATTCCCGTCATCATCATCACCGGCCGAGGCAGCGACGAACGCGTCGTCCAGGCCATCGACGCAGGCGCTTACTGGTACATCGAGAAGCCGCTGAAGCCTCCCGTGCTGCGCGCGCTCCTGGAACGGGCTCTGGGCCGCTCGCGCGATCAAAAACAAGTCGCGGCACTCACTCGCGAATTGCGCTCCGCCGGCAAGCTTGGCGCGCTCGTTGGCATCTCCGAAGAAATGCAGGAGGTGATGCGCCAGGTAGAAATTGCCGCGCCCTCCACTGCTTCGGTGCTCATCACCGGCGAGACCGGCTCCGGCAAGGAAATGGTGGCACGCTCGCTTCACATGCTTTCGCCACGGGCTGAGCGTCCCTTTATAGCCATCAACTGTTCCGCGATTCCCGAATCCCTGATGGAGAGCGAAATCTTCGGCCACGAAAAAGGCGCATTTACGGGCGCCGCCGAACGCCGCATCGGCTGTTTCGAACTCGCGGACGGCGGCACGCTGCTTCTAGACGAAATCGGCGAAATGCCAGCGCCAACGCAGGCTAAGCTGCTTCGCGTGCTCGAAGACCGCAAAGTTCGCCGCCTTGGCAGCAAAGTCGAAACTCCCGTCGACGTCCGCGTGGTTGCCGCCACGAACAAGAACCCCGACCAGGCCGTCGCTGACGGTCACTTGCGCCAGGACCTTTTCTTCCGGCTGAACGTGTTCCACATTCATCTGCCGCCGCTGCGCGATCACAAAGACGATTTACCGGGTCTCGTCGAATCTCTTCTCGCCGATATTTCTGTGAAGCACGACAAGAAAGTCACTTCGATCGGCACCGACGTGATGGACCTTTTCAAATCCTATCCCTGGCCCGGCAACGTCCGGGAGCTGCGCAACGTGCTGGAGCGCTCGGCCATTGCTTCCGATCGCAGCGTGATTACGCGCCAGCACCTGCCCTCCGATTTCGGCCGCGCCACCGCCGTTACGACGGCCGGCCTCGGCGGCATCCGCTTCCCCGTCGGCACTACCGTCGATGCGATGGAGCGCGAATTGATCCTGCAGACTCTCGCCGCGACCAGCCAGAACAAAACCCGCGCGGCCGATCTGCTCGGCATCAGCCTCAAAACTCTTCACAACAAACTGAAAGAATACGAGGCGGGGCGGAAAGATGCGTCTCAGCCTGAAAACTAAATTCACGCTCGCGACCTCGCTGCTCGTTTTGGCGGTGGTTGCGCTCGTGTCCGGCCTCTACATCGCGCGCCTGATGCGTCAGACGCTACGCGAAGCCGACGATCGCTCGCATTTCATCGCACTGCAAATTCTCCAAGCCTGGCAAAGCAGCCTGCTGGACGCCGCGCAGCGCGGCGAAGCGCCCGCCTCCAATAGTGACGCCGACATGCACGAGTACATCCGGCGGGTCCTGGACAACAGCACCTCGTTGAACGCTGCGCTCGAGTCCGCGATCACGTACTCGCCTACCATCTACGAGATCACGATCACCGATAAGGACGGCATCGTTCTCGTTTCTACCGACGCTGCAATGCGCGGGCAGAAGGTCGCGATGCGCCCGCCGATTTCGTCGCTTGTGCGCGCGAAATTCTTCCAGCAGATCAACATGCTGCTAGGCCCGCCACAGGTCTATGACTTCTCGCTGCCCATCGCGCTTGGCACCGGTCCGTTCGGGGATATTCGCATCGGTCTCAATTCGGCGTTAATTCGCGACGAACTCGTGCCCACCTTCAAATCCGCGGGCATCTACGCGCTCGCCGCCGTGCTGATCTCGACGTTTCTCGCCTTCGTGGTCAGCCGGGCATCGCTAGCGCCGATCGAGCGCATCTCAAAACAATTGGACCGTATCTCGGCCGGTGAGTTCGACCTCGAGCCTGTCGTCGAACGAGGCGACGAATTGGGCGTGGTGAGCACCAAAATCGTCGGCATCGGAAAGCAGTTGCGCGATGTGCGCGAAATTTTCAGCACGTTGCGCGAGAACCTCGACCAGATCATGAGCGGCCTCGAAGACGGCTTGCTGCTTTTCAACGCATCGGGACGTGCCGTGCTGGTCAGCCCATCGGTGGAAAAGTTCCTCGGAGTGCCGCTCGACGAGCTCCGCGGAAGCAAAGTTAGCGAGATCTTTCCGCCGGGCAGCCCGCTGCGCGAAATTCTGGGCGTGCGCGGCGATCAGATTGAACCGCTCGAGAACGCCGAAATCGCACTTGAAGGTCCGAGCGGGCCACAGCGAATTGGCGTGTCCGCGCAGGTGGTGCGCGAACAAGGCGTCGCGATGGGTTCGCTCGTCACCTTGCGCGACGTCGAATCGCTCGAGCGTATCGGCAACCAGTTGCAGGTTTCTGAACGCCTCGCGGCACTTGGGCGCGTGACGGCGGGCGTGGCTCACGAAGTAAAGAATCCGTTGAACTCGATGCGTCTCTGGCTCGAAGTGCTGAAAGCGAACATGCCGATCGATCCCGAGCCACAGCAGGCCGTGAAAATGCTTGATAACGAAATCGACCGGCTGGACCGCGCGGTGAAAACCTTCCTCAACTTCACCAAGCCCGTCGAGCTGAACCTCGAGGAAACCGACCTGCGCGCGTTCCTCATCGAAGTTGCCGACGCGGCGCGGCCATCCATCGATAAGGCCTTCGTCGATCTGGCCGTCGATGTGCCGCCTGTGTTTCCTCCCGTGATGCTCGATCAGCAGCTCATGCACCAAGCGGTATTGAATTTGCTTCTCAACGCATCCGAATTCACTCCGCCCGCCGGCCGCATTATGCTCAGCCTGCGGCGCAGCGGCGAATTCGCCGAGATCGCCGTCTCAGACACCGGCAAAGGCATCTCGCCCGAAGATCAGCTGAAAATTTTCCAGCTTTTCTTCACCACACGCGCTGGAGGTTCCGGCATCGGACTCGCCAACACCTTTCGGTTTGTGCAGATTCACAATGGTCAGATAGAATTCGAGTCGGAGCTCGGACGTGGTACCACGTTCCGAATCCACCTGCCTCTGGCTCGTGCCTTCGAGCCGGCTGGCAAGTTGCGGGATTTCAGTCAGCCGTTTGCAGAAGAAAAAAGATAAATAAATGCCCAGCCAAAATTCCAAGGCGCTGATCGGGTTGTTAGCGGTGGCGTGTGTCTGCGCCCTCACGGCTGTGGGCTGTACGGACAAAACGGTGAAGGCTGCGAATCCCGCGCCAGCCGTGCCCGCTCCTGCAGTCGCCGAGTCCAAGCCCATCACGAACATCGCGCCCGATACCAGCGCGTTGCCGCCCGTTGCCGATGCAACTCCGCCGGTGACAAACACTCCGCCCGCAGTAACCACGTCGTTGCCCGTCACACCCGTGCACACCAAACCAGCTCCGCCGCCGCCCAAACATTCGACCGAGCCCGTCACTGAAACCGCTAGCGAACAAAACACCAAGCCCACCGCGCCTGTGATCTTGCCGCAGCTTTCGCAGGGCGATCGGGATGCCTACGAGCACCAAACCCAGGACGACATCAAAGCCGCGCAAGACAATCTGAGTAGGGCTACCGGCCGCCAACTCAGCGCCGCGCAAAGCGATCTGGTTCAGAAAATTCAGAGCTACCTGAAGGATTCGTTCGCCGCCGGCCAGGAAGGCGACTGGTTCCGCGCCCAGCAACTCTCCCAAAAAGCGCGCCGCGTGTCCGACGAACTCGTCGCGTCGTTCTAGCCCGCTCGTCGAAACATCGTAGTTCCAGGCATTTTTGTTAGACTTTACGCATGACCACGTATGACGTCGCCATCGCTGGCGCCGGCCTGATCGGCACATCCATCGCGCTCGAACTTGCCGAAGCGAACTTGCGCGTCATCGTGCTCGATCGTCAGGAGCCGGGCCGCGAAGCGTCGTGGGCCGCGGCTGGAATGCTTTCGCCGGGACCGGATTCGCCGGGAGCGCTCCCTCTCGTTCCTCTTGGTAAGGATGGTCTTCGCCGCTATCCCGAATTCGTCGCTCACGTCGAGCGCGTCTCCGGCCAGCGCGTGCCGCTCGCGCGCAACGGCACGATCGAGCTTTTCTTTGGCACGGCCGCGGAAGCTGAGCGCGCCACTCTGATCAAGCAGTATGCGAGTTTGGGCCTTTCGATCGAACCAATGCCGCTCGATGCGGCGCGCAAGTTCGAGTCCGTGATCGGCGCCGAGCCTGTTACGGCCGCATGGCTTCCCGATGAGGCGACTGTCGAGCCACGCGCGCTTGTGACTGCCGTTATCGCCGCGTGCAAACGTCGCGGCGTCGAATTCCGCTCAAGCCAGCCGGTCACTGCGCTTCTTCGTGACGGCGGCACATGTACCGGCCTGGTGGCCGGACCAGAGAAGTTTTCCGCACGCTACGTGGTGATCGCGGCTGGCAGCTTCACGGCCGGAATGGAAAGCGGCGCTGACGCAAACACGCGCGCGATCGCGCATTTCGCTCCAACGCATCCCGTCCGCGGCCAGATTCTCGCTCTGCGCAATCCGAAAGTTTGTCTAACGCGCGTGTTGCGCTCAGAGAAGGCGTATCTTGTGCCGCGTCTCGACGGACGATTGATCGCCGGCAGCACGCTCGAAAATGTAGGTTTCGATAAGCAGGTCACTTCCGAAGGGATGCACAAAATTCTCGACGGCGTGCGAGCGATGGTCCCCGCGCTCGTCGATTCTGAAATCATCGAGACGTGGGCCGGACTGCGCCCCGGAACGCCGGACGGGCTGCCCATCATTGGAAAAACTTCAGTGGAAGGATTGCTGCTCGCGACCGGACATTACCGAAACGGCGTCTTGCTCGCGCCGGCGACGGCAGTGATTCTGAGGGATTTGATTTTGAAGGGAAAATCGCAGATGAACATCGACGCTTACTCGCCGCTTCGATTTTCGAGCGCACTAGCCGCCAGTGCAGCGCCACAATCCGCATCCGCTGCGGATTGATCCGTCAACGCTAATTCGCGCTGCGCCTTCCGAATCGCCGTGAACTCCAGACCAATTAGAAAGGCGACGTTGAACGCACCGGCTCGCGGTTCGGCGGCCCCGGCAGGTCTGAAGCCTTTCCGGGACTCGTAAAAGTGATCTTGTCCGCATCGAGGTAGAGCGACCGATTAATCACCGCTTCCACCGTGGAGCCGCGTGGCAGTTCGGCATCCGGCCCGCGCGTGAGAAGCACCGCCGCGAGTCCGACTGCTGCTCCAGCTGCTGCTCCAATCCCCGCGCCCGCCGGGCTGCGCGCCGTAACTCCGCCGATACCCGCGCCCGCGGCGGTGGTCTTCGCGATGGTCGCGGCGTCATCCTTCTTATCGGAATCGCCGACGATCACGCCCTCGCTGTTCGTTGTTTCGCCGCCGCCTGTGCCCGCGCCCGTAGGCGTCGCGTTCATGTTCACTTGATAGGCGTTCGGCAAAATCATGTTGGTCATCTTGATCGCGAGCTCGCCGCGTCCCTTCACGCGTCCGGGGCGCTTCGACTCGGTCACTTCGCCGCTTACGTATGAGCCGGCAGGAATCACTACTTTGCCGTCGATCATCACCGGGTAGAGAGTCTCGAAATAAACGGGATCGCCCGGCCGCGCGCTGCGAGTCGAGATCGCGTTATGCAGCACGAGCGGAATATGCGTGCCGGATGGCACCATGATTTTCGTCGTCGAAGAAGCCGGATCACCCGGCGCAGGAGCAGCCTGAGTGTCAGTCGGTGCCGGTGCAGCAACCGGCGTACCTGCAGCTGCCGGCGCAGCGCCATGGCTCGCGCCAGTCGCGGAAGGATCGCCGGAAGCTTGGGGTGCCGCTGGAGGTTTGTCCGTCGCAGGCTTCGCCGCTGGAGCAGGCGCCGGCGGCATCGGGCCGTCTTGCGCGAGCGCAAACCCTGCGCCGAGGCTGATGCCGATCGTTAGCGCGGCCGCTCGAGCCACCCACAATGCCTGTCTCTTCATAGGTTTAACCTGAATCCTTTAACCCTCAAGATGCGCGCAGCCGGGCCCGGGATGCCCCGAGCATAACCCCTTGGGCAACTTCGTTACCACGCCTGTTTTCTGTCAACCCTTTATCCGCACTGTGTGCGCCATCAGTTTGGTGTACCGCTAGGGCACGGCAGCCCCATCAGCCCAATCGGGTGTCAATTCGGGGCCGATATAATTAAGTTTGAGGTATCGCTTGGGCTCCCTGCGCATCGCTGATCAGGCTCTTCCCACTTCCCTCCGGCGCAAGACGCTGCTGATCATTGCGTTGACGACCATCGGCATGGTCGGCGGCCTCTCTCTGATTTCGCGCTTTCTACTCGATCGCGGCTTCGGGAAGCTCGAAGCCGAATTTGCGCGCGATAACGTCGAACGTGCCTCCGCCGCGATCGCTAATGAACTGAGCACACTCGATCGCAGCACTTCCGAATACGCCGCCTGGGATCGCACCTACGCGTACGTTCACGGCCAGGAACCGCATTTCGTCGAGACCGAGTTTCCCACGACCACCTTCCAACAGCTTCAGATCAGCTTTGTATTGATCTACGACCTTGACGGTAAACTTCTTTTCTCCAAAGGATTCGATATCGAACGCGGCGGCGAAATAGCGCTGCCACGCGGCCTCGACGCGCATCTTCAGCGTGGCGCGCCGCTGCTCACGCATCGCACTCTCGTTTCGCGCGAAGGCGGAATTCTCGCGCTGCCCGACGGCCCGATCTTGATTAGCTCGCGCCCGATTCTCACCAGTGAAGACAAAGGCCCCATCGCTGGAACGATGATCATGGGTCGCGTTCTCGACGTCGCAGAACTCAGCCGCCTGGGCGTAATCACGCAGACTCCACTGAAGCTGGAAGAAATCAACTCCGGCACGCTTGATCCAGATTTTGTAGAAGCGCAAAAAGCGTTCTCACGATCCGAACCCGTAGCCATCCAACCGCTGAGCGAGGATTCGCTCGCGGGCTACGCAGAGCTGAAGGACATCTACAACAAGCCTGCCGTCATCGTTCGCGTGATGCTTACGCGTCCGATTTACGCGCAAGGCCAGACCAGTGTGTTGCAGTTCATTTTGCTCTTGCTGGCCTGTGCGTTTGTGTTCGGCGCGGTGATGTTGCGCCTGCTGGAGCGCGTAGTGATCTCGCGCATCGCCAACCTTACGGACAGCATCACGCAAATCGGCGCGAGCGGCGACCTGAGCGCGCGCCTGGTCATAACCGGCAAAGACGAACTCGCTTACCTCGGCACCGCGATCAACGGCATGCTTGAAGATCTCGAGCGCTCGCAGCTCGAGCGGCACGAAGGCCGCACCCGACTGGGCGTGATGATTGAGCGCATGCCAGCAGTGCTGTGGACCACCGATAAGGAATTGCGCTTCACCTCCAGCATGGGTTCGGGTCTCGACGCGCTCGGCCTCAAGCCCGGCGAAATCACGGGAATGCTCCTCTTCGATTATTTCAAGACCGACGATCCGAACAGCCCGCCCATCCAGGCACATGGAAAGGCGCTGCTCGGCGAATCCGTCACTTACGAAATGGAGTGGAACAAGCGGATCTTCGAA
>Ga0210391_10000339_pt1 | contig 52780 bp, 46 predicted proteins | sample IncBWC12OmetaG_FD_160573 | JGI IMG/M metagenome (GOLD analysis project Ga0210391, IMG submission 160573) | Forest soil microbial communities from Barre Woods Harvard Forest LTER site, Petersham, Massachusetts, United States - Inc-BW-C-12-O ...
GTTTTGGCAGGTAATGTCGGGCTGGCCTGTTCCTGCACTAATACTCTTCTGGGGCCGTCTCTCTTCCACGCCTGCGAAGGAGCCTAATCGTGAAAGTCTATTCCGGAGAAAACATTCGTAATGTAGCGATGGTGGGGCACGGGCACGCGGGCAAGACCACGTTGCTCTCGGCCATGTTGTATACCGCGGGCGCGACGCCGCGGCTGGGCCGCGTGGACGATGGCTCGGCGACGACCGATTATGACGATGAAGAAATCGCCCGCAAGATGTCGATCTCGGCGGCGGCGGCCAGCGTGGAGTGGGGTAAAACGAAAATTAACGTCATCGATACGCCCGGGTTCAACATGTTTGTCCACGAAGCGAAAATGGTGCTGCCCGTGGTGGACGCGGCAATCGTGGTGGTCGATGGCGTGGCTGGCGTGGAAGTCGTGACGCAACGCGTGTGGAAGGATTGCGACGAATACAAAACGCCGCGGCTCATCGTGGTGAACCGGATGGACCGCGACCGCGCCAATGCCGAGCGTGTGCTCGAGTCGCTGGTGAATGCCTTTGGGCGCGACGTGATCCCAATCGAATTGCCCATCGGCAGCGAGAAAAATTTGACCGGCGTCGTCGACCTGGTGCGCATGAAGGCCTACACCTACGAACTGGGTGGAAACGGCAAAGGCAAAGAGACGGAGATTCCAGCAAACATGCGGGCCCAGGTACAGGAAGCCCACGAGCAACTTGTGGAACTGGTGGCCGAGGGCGACGACAAGCTGATGGAAGAATTCTTCGAGAAAGGAACCATTCCGGAAGAGGATTTGATCCCGGCGCTGCACAACGCAATTCGCGAAGACAAACTGTTCCCCGTAATTTTCAGCTCGGGCCTGGGGAATGTGGGCGCGGACCGCGTGATGGATTTCATCGTGGACTACACGCCCGCGCCTTCCGAGCATGAATGGGTACAAGGCGAAGCAGCTGCTTCAGGGAACGGGGACGCGCCCAAGCGGCATGAGACCGATGCGGAGCCGATGTCTCTGTATGTGTTCAAGACCGTGTCAGACGCGTTCGCAGGAAGGATTTCCTACTTCAAAGTTTTTTCCGGAGTGTTGAAAAACGAAGCTACGGTGCAGAATTTCTCACGCGGCTCGGCGGAGAAGCTGTCTCATATTTCCATCATGCAAGGCAAGACCGCGGTGCCCGTAACGGAGTTGCATGCGGGAGACATTGGCGCGGTGGCGAAATTGAAAGACACGCTCACCGGCGACACGCTTGGAGATAAAGCCGCGCCGATTCAATATCCGCGAGTGAAGCTGCCGGAGCCGGCGATTACGTTTGCCATCGAGCCCAAGAGCCGCGCCGATGAAGACAAGCTGGGTCCCGGCATCCACAAGCTGATGGAAGAAGATGCGATGCTGCGGTTCTTCCGCGATGCGCAGACGCAGGAGTTTCTGATCGCGGGGACGGGGCAGCAGCATATTGAAGTGGTGGTTGCGAAGCTGAAGAAGCGTTATCACACGGAAGTGGTTTTGAAAGCGCCGAAAGTTCCGTATCGCGAGACGATTCGCGGAAAGGCTGACGTGCAGGGGCGCCACAAGAAGCAGACTGGCGGTCACGGGCAATATGGCGATTGCAAGATCAAGATGGAGCCCATGCCGCGCGGCGGACAGTTTGAATTTGTCAACGATATTTTTGGCGGAGCGATTCCAAAAAACTACATTCCCGCCATCGAAAAAGGCATTAAGGATGCTGCTGCACGCGGATATCTGGCGGGGTATCCGGTGGTGGATTTCCGTGTGATTCTGTACGACGGTTCGTATCACGATGTGGATTCGAACGACATGTCGTTCCAGATGGCGGGACGCATTGCCTTCCGGAAAGCGATGGAGCAGGCCAAGCCCACGATTCTGGAGCCAGTGATGCACGTCGAGATCACGGTGCCGGACGACTTTGCGGGCTCGATCATGGGCGACCTAAACAGCCGCCGCGGCCGCATCCAGGGCATGGACAACAAGGGCGGCAACACGGTGGTGAAAGCCGAAGTGCCCATGGCCGAGATGCTGACCTACGGCGTGGATTTGACCTCCATGACGCAAGGCCGCGGCAGCTTCAACATGGAAATGCACCACTACGACACCGTGCCGGGAGCATTGCAGGAAAAGATTATAGAAAAGGCCAAAGCGGAACGCGGCGAGGTGAAGGAAGAGGAAGAATAGGGTCCGTCCGAACAATCCGCAGCGGAGGCATCAAATGAGCACGGATGAAAGCTCAATCACAAAAAGATCTATGTGGGGACAGCCGCTTCGAGAGCCTGCCCCGAGCGAAGCCGAAGGGGTCCGCCGGGCAAGGCGAGACCCAACAGTGCTGTCACTTAAGCTTTGGCTTTGAAAGGGCGCGATTTTCAGTCGCGCCGCCCCTGCTCCCTCGACATATTGTCATGCTGAGCGTAGGGATGAGAATCGCGCAGCGATACTCATCCCGCAGTCGAAGCATCCCTATCGTTCCACCGCTCCAGATCGCGCAGGCCGCCCCACGCCTCCACGTTCTCCCGTAAGTCAAGCTCGTCTCGCAGCCGCTATCTTTGAGCCCGCCCCCGGTGGCTTGTGAAATTGCATCTCATCCCCACGTCGGGCCAGTTCCCCCCTGCTATCCCGCAGCAAACTCCACGCCTCCTTGTAACACTCGTAACAGTAGCTCTTTTTCTTAGTCGGCCCCACCACCGGACTCAGCATGACGCAGGTGATTCGCCGCGCACCCAGCACCAGCGACGCCGGAATCAGATACCACGCGCTGACCGGAATCACGTACGCGGCGAACAAGTCAATTTGTTCCAAAGTGTAGTCTTGCTTCTTCACGTGGTTGGGCAGCAGCTGACAGCAATAGCCATCCCCACGCCGGTAGCTGCTGGACTTAACCTGCACCCGCAGAAAGTTCGGCCCATGTTCAATCCCCACATCGTAAGCCCGCGTTTCTCCCCAAGGCGTGCACACCGAGAACCGCCTCCGCGCCGCCTGCGCCATAAACTGCAACTCCACCCACTCCCCGCGCTCCTTGTAAGTCCCAAACCGCTCCCAAGCCTTCATCCCAAAATCCTTTCAATGTCCCATCCGCCTAATTACCTGTCATTCCGACCGGAGCCGGAGCGAACGCGACGGCGCAGTGGAGGAACCTGCTTTCCCCCTCCCCCACGCAAACCGCTGACGCCCAAAACAAAAGGCGCGACCCATAGGCCGCGCCTTCTTTTTCCAAAGCTTTAACTTATACTTCCATTATAGCATACCGCAAAGGCCAAAAGTGACATAGCTTCCCACTTTATTTCCGCCCTGTTTCCTTCACCTTAGCCCCAATCGAGTCACTCCGACCTCTTGACAAGATTTCAGAGGAATCGACGCTCCCTAGGTTTTGTCATGCTGAGCGAGGATTGAGCGAAGCGAAACCGCAGTCGAAGTATCCCTACAGAGGGGAAGAATTTTCGAGGGAGCTTCCCCGCGCTTATCTTTTGATATCTATCCTACCCCCTCCGCCTAGCCTGATCTTGAAAACATATTTCGAAAATATGAGAAGTAGCCCATGACCTGTCCGCAAAATATTTCGGACAAAAAAATTTTGATATCAAAATCGGCAAAACAAAGGGTTAGTCGCTTATAGAACATGGGCCACTTACTGCCCTTGCTTACGCCGGAACGTTGTGGGATGGTGCGCAAGGTTGCAAAATCACAGTGGTTAGTCAGTTCCTCCCTCAATCGGGCGCGGTAATGCGCTGGGTGTCGGATCATCCGCGTCCTGCCCATACTCCGCTTCGTCATACACCGCCTCATCAGCTACGGCCTGGATTTCGATGACTGCAGTCTCATCAGCCTCGGATTCGAACCGGATGTCCTCGGCAAACCGCTCTCTGTTCTCCCCAACGCGTCGCTCGATCCAAGAGATCTCTCTTTCGACTTGGTCCCTGATATTCGGAACGAATGGACCCTGCCAAATGCCTCCACGCCTTGCCAAGTCGAATTCTCCCTCCTCTCGCCGCTCCTCGCGGTCCAGGTAATCGAGAAATTTCCGGACCCTAGCGAAGCGGACCCGCATCCGCTCCAGCTTTTGGTCCTCTCTATCTGAAAGGTTGTCGACCTGATCGACATCTGCACGGAGGCTCCGTTCTAGAGACTGATCGTCCAGCGGAGTGTCTTGAAGGACGAGGTCGATGTAGGAAAACGCCCTAACAAGGAACCGTGAGTAGTACCACCCAGCGTGGGTTGCACGGACATGCGTAGCACCCGCGATCGTGTCCGTCGATTTCGTATTGCTCTCGATTAATTGTCGCGAAAGAAGGCGGTTGAGCGCTCTGAACAGGTCCTCCCGGTTACCGAAGACGTCCTCGCTCATGCTGGCAAGCTGCCCGATATCCATGAACCCCTGACCCTCGCGCGTCGATTCGCCGCGTCGGAGAAGCAGAGCCCGAACTACTCTTAGAGACGTAAAGTGGCTTGCGTTACGTTCCGCCCCACAATCGAAAACGTTCATGATCGGGCTGGCTTGGTCTTTGTAGAAACGTCGGTCGCCGAGCATGATCGACTTCACGAACTCGTGAAAGGCCACGTAGTAGGCACCAGACCTCCGGTAGATGTTGAGCATTTTGTCTACATCTGTGACCCCCGAGGTCATGAAGGTGGTAAACATGTCGAGCGCGAGGCGCATATTTCCGAAGCACAGGGCCTCGATCAGGCGGGCAATGTTCAAGTTCTGCTCGAAAATGCTGGTCTCGATGATTTTGAGGAAGTCCGCTATTGCAGCCTTGTCAATTGGGATGCCATGTCCCAGGACATAACCGGCGAGTTCTCCCTCACTCTCCCTCTTTTCCAATACGCTCAGTGCGAACCTGATTCGACTATCGATCATCCTTCTGAACCGGGGCGATGCAATATGGAATTTCCGGTTCGTGTATGCGGTGAGTGTCTTCTGGAGGCTCGCGGTGTAATACGACTCTTCACGCAGCGCAAGGATAGTGATGGCACCAATGCTCCGTGTCACACGTTGCGCAAGGAGGAACACCTGCGCTTGATATGCCGGCGCCAGCTGGTCCACATTATCGATAAACAGAATCGTTTGAAGATTTCGGTCGCTCCACGCGACGCGAAGTAACCGGGGAACATAGTCCGCGGAGTCTGCCTGCCACTTCTCGAGATAGGGAGAAATGGCCGTATCCAACCCCCCAGCATATGTAAGGTGGGGCCTCAGGGTTGTTTGCGAAAGCGCCTCGATATTATCGGCGAACGCTCTCTTGATGTTCCTCCTTGTTTCGATATTGAGTGCGTGATACTTCGTTCTCAACTGATCGAGGACGCCGCGCCAAGCAAACACCTCCAGATCGCGCGGATCGACAGGGGCTTCCAGGAAATCCAAATGGAACCACAGGGAACGGCCCTCTAGTACCGGCGTCCCGACAGCACGCTGATAACGCTTTATGAAAGTTGTCTTCCCCGAGCCTATCCCGCCCAGGAGCAGGTAGAGCTGGCCGGAATGCCTAGAAAGAGCGCCCTCAATAGCATTTCCGAACCGACCCGCGGTGGTGGCTGTTTGCACTATCTCTTCGGTTCCCTCTTCTTTGAGAAACCGCGGAATCGCATCGACTATAACGGCATCCAAGTCTCGAGCAACGATTTTCAGGCTCCTTGCGTGCACATAGCAGGATTGTAGAATTTCAACCGGGTCCTGGTCTGCGATATCCTCAAAAGTAGTCTCGATAATGCGGTGCAGCTGGGCGTGGAGTCTGTTTCTTTGAAGCGGCACATCCGCGTTGAAGAGCTTATTGATGACCCGATGGAGCTGGCGGGGGTAGCGGACCGAGGCACCAAGCTCCTCGTCGAGCGAGCCATTCTGTATCGCCCCGAAAGAAAGCAGATTCCAGAACTCGGTGAAGTGCCCCTCAATATAGTCGGCGCTGGGGAAGATTCGAGCGCTGCCTTCTCTCCATGGCATGTCCTCTCGGATCGCTCTGAAAACGATCCAAGCATAGCCGTTCGTGGCGACAGCATACCTGATTCCTGCGTCATCGCAATAGCCCCGAACCTGGTTAATCGCGGCGGAAATCTGTTTGTCGGTTAGCAGTGTGCCTGACAGCTTTAGTGATCGATGTTCGGAGGTAGGGAAAGTAAACGCAACCCCGCCCTTTTTGGCCTCAACTGCTACGTATCTTCTCGACTGGATTCGGAGGGAATAATCAATGTAACCACGGTCAACATGCTCCTCCCGAGCAATTGCGGCCTCGGGCCAATCAAGTACTTGGACCAATATCTTATCAATTAGGTTTGCTCGTGTATCAGCTTCGCTGGCGGAGCCCTTTCCTTGCAGGAATACCTTGAACTCCTCATTGACTCGCTTGAGCGACTCGAAGGCTTGGTCAGGATGAAGCATTCGCTATCTCCAGTATCCGCTTGGTCGGCCCAGTTTACTATGTCGCGTATGCGGCAACCCCACCGAATGCAGAGCACGCAAGTCCGAGTAGCACGGAAGAGGATAGAGGGCGGATAGACTTAACGCGACGCGCTTCCACGAAGTCCATGCTTAGAAAATTCGCGTTTATCGGCGGCGAAGAATCTTTAGATATCCAAATTCTTCACATCCAGCGCATTCTCTTCAATGAACTTTCGCCGCGCTTCGACGTCCTCGCCCATCAGCGTGGTGAAGATAGTCTCGCACTCGGCAATGTCTTCGAGCTTCACCGAGAGCAGAGTCCGGCGCTCGGGATCCATGGTCGTCTCCCACAACTGCGGAGCGGTCATCTCACCCAGACCTTTGTAGCGCTGCACGTCGTAGCCGCGGCTGCCTTCTTTTTTCACGTATTCGAACAGCTCACGGGCAGTCGCTTTCTCGACCGGCTCGATCGCAGCCCTATGCTTGGGCGCAGCCTTGGCCGCTTTCTTATCGGATTTATCTCCGTCGTTGTTCTCCGCGGCTTCGTCGTCGGCAGACTCGTCAACTTCTTCGGCCGCCGCGCCCGCTTTGGTGACAGCTTCCACCACGAACGGCGGCTCCAGATACGGCTCGATCTGCTTGAACTTCGAAATCAACTGCCGGCACTCCGCGCTCGAAGCCAGCTCCCAGCTGACGACGTGCTCCGAACCCTGCGAGCTTACAAAACTCACTTCCCACAGGTTGTGCTCTTCGTCGAACTTCGATTCCACACTCTTGAACTTGCGGTCTTTTTGCAGCCGCTTCAATTCTCTCTCGAGCTTCTCGATCTTCTTCGGCGGATTCTTCTTGTCGCCCTCAAAATCCGCGTGCTTGGAGAAATCGAGCTTGGGCAGCAGTTCGGTTACGCTCTCATCGCGCAGGCGCTTGTTTACTTTGTCGAAGAAGTTGAGATACTCCTTCAACACGGTCATGAACTTGGTCAGGTTCGCGCCCTCGAGCTTGGCCGCGCCTTCGCCGTAACGCACGATCAGCCCATCGGCCGCGCGCTTCAGCATGACTTTGTCGAAGGCATCGTCGTCTTTGATGTACTGCATCGATTTGCCCTTTTTGATCGAATACAGAGGCGGCTGCGCGATAAAAACGTTGCCGCGCTTGATCAGCTCCTGCATATGACGGAAGAAGAAGGTCAACAGCAGCGTGCGAATGTGCGAACCGTCGACGTCGGCGTCGGTCATTAAAATGATTTTGCCGTACCGAACTTTCGTGGGATCGAAGTCATCCTTCGCAATGCCGGTGCCCAGCGCCGTGATCATGGCGCGAATTTCTTCGTGTGCCAGCATCTTGTCGTAGCGGGCTTTTTCAACGTTAAGAATTTTTCCCTTGAGCGGCAAAATCGCCTGGAAGCGCCGGTCGCGGCCTTGTTTCGCGGTTCCACCTGCGGACTCGCCTTCGACTAAAAACAATTCGCAGCGGTTGGGATCGCGTTCCGAACAATCTGCAAGCTTGCCCGGCAAGCCGCCCGAATCGAGAGCCCCTTTACGCCGCGTCAAATCCCGCGCCTTGCGCGCAGCTTCGCGCGCGCGCGCCGCATCGACCGCCTTATTGATAATCTTCTTCGCAACCGTCGAGTTCTGCTCGAAGAAAGCTCCCAGCCGTTCATTAACAAACGCTTGAACTACGCCGGCGATGTCGGAATTTAGTTTGCCTTTGGTTTGTCCTTCGAATTGCGGTTGCGGCAGCTTCACGCTGATTACTGCAACGAGGCCTTCGCGGACGTCGTCGCCGGTAAGATTTTCTTTTACGTCTTTGAACAGACCCATCTGTTGCCCGGCATAGTTGATGGTGCGAGTCAGGGCCATGCGAAAGCCGGAGAGATGAGTGCCGCCATCGACGGTGTTGATGTTATTGGCGAAGCTGAAGACGGACTCGGAATAGCCGTCGTTGTATTGCAGGCCGATTTCCATGGCGACGCCGTTGCGCTCGGCTTCCATGTAGATGGGCTTGTCGTGCAGAACCTGCTTGCCGCGATTCAAATGCTTTATGAACTCGGCGATGCCTCCGTTGTATTTAAATTCTGAACGCTTGGCCCCGCCGGTTTTCGCGTCGGTCGATCGCTCATCGGTGAGCGTGATCGACAAACCTTTGTTCAGGAATGCGAGTTCGCGCAAGCGCTGCGCAAGCGTATCGAAGTTGTATTCCGACGACGCGGTAAAGATGGTGCGGTCGGGCAGGAAGTGCACCTTCGTACCACGGTGCTTGCTGGCGCCGGTCTTTTTTAGTTTGCTGGTGGGCTCGCCCTTCGAGTAGGTCTGCTCCCAGGTAAATCCGTCACGCCAGATTTCCAGATCAAGTTCTTCGCTCAGCGCGTTGACCACGGAAACTCCAACGCCGTGCAGTCCGCCGGATACCTTGTAGCTGGAGGAATCGAACTTGCCTCCGGCATTCAGCGTGGTCATTACAACCTGCGCCGCAGAAACTTTTTCGCCGTCAATTTCCATGTCATCGACGGGAATGCCGCGTCCGTCATCGACCACAGTGATGCTGTTGTCGATGTGGATGGTTACGTTGATCTCCTTGGCGAATCCGGCGAGCGCCTCATCGACGGAGTTGTCGACAACTTCATACACCAGATGATGCAAGCCAACTTCGCCGGTCGATCCGATGTACATGGCGGGGCGCTTGCGTACATGCTCCATGCCGCTGAGGACTTTGATTGAGTCCGCAGTGTAATCGCTCTTGCCGCCGCCATTGTTTCCGGTGATGGGAGTGACGATTCCGTTTTTTGTTTTGGTTTCTACGATGGAAGTATTGATCTCTTTGGTGGCCATTCCGCTCCGTGGAGAATGCCCGAAATTTTTGTTGCACAATCGATCCGCTCGCGCCTCAAAAAAGCAACGCTAGATTTGCGTCTTGCCTGGCTGCGACGAGCCGCCCAGTGAGAACCTCAAGTTATTGAAATACCTAAACTTAGGATCGATTAATGACTGACCAAATTATACCATGAACGGACGCATTTTACCGACGCGACACAAGGCCGGAATCGTGGCAGTTAGCATCGTTTTGGGACGAATAGATTTCGGCACATCGAGCGTCTTGTGCTGCTGCTTTCTAGTTAGTTCGGTGTGCTACAATTATAATTTATTTGTGCTACGGAGGCTCTTTGTGGCAAAGCTTGCCGTTCGTTCAGCTAACCGGGAGCGATCAACGCGTTCCAAGTCCTCACGAAAATTTCAAGACGTGCTAGTCATAGCGGAGCGCGAGGGCTTGCTGCGTGGCGGGCGCACCCAAATCGTTCGCGGTCGAATGCCGGAGGCGCTTGTGTCTCAGGCCAAGAAACGAACCGGTCTCAAGTCGGATACAGATTTAATCGAGCTTGCGTTAGCCAATATCGCAGTGGGAGATGAATACGCGGAGTGGCTGCTCGCGCAACGAGGCTCCATCGATCCTGAGGTCGACCTTGAGTTCTGAATTATGGCGCAGCATCAGGCGTTACAAGCCGGAGAAGCACACGCAGCCTCTTCGGCGACGCCCCGACTCAGAGTTGGACTTCATTGAAACGATCAAGACAAGACCCGCCAAGTTGCTGTACGACACGACGGTTTACATCGACGTTCTTCAAGGCCACTTTCCATCGGCAGGGCAACTCATGTTGCGAGCGGTCGAAGCCTGGCATTCTCCGGTCGCGGAAGCGGAATTGATCGCCGCCGTGGGTTTGCTTGACCCGCATGATCCAAGGACGCGCGCGGTAGTCGACAAAATTGTCGCCGTCATCGATCAACGGCCTACACAGCGAACGATTGTTCCGGATGTTACTGTGTGGCGCGAAGCCAGCATTCTCTCCGGTATTTTGGCGCGGCTCCAAGGTTTCGACAAAGGCCAACGGCGGCGCGTGATGAACGATGCTTTGCTATTCGTGACCGCGAGGCGGCATGGTTGCACACTGCTAACACGAAATCTCAGCGATTTTGATTTTCTGCAGCAGTTGGAACCGGCTGGACGAGTTCTGTTCTATGGCATGCACGCGCAGGCATAGTTACAAGTTTTATTGCATTATCTCCATCCGAGCTTCCGCCGGTCAGTACCACGATTCGCGGGGTGACGTCAGAAGTCGCGCTGGCGAGGAGGACGCATGAAGTCGCCGTGTGCGGTGAACCTGCACAATGCAGTTACGGTGTCGCAAGAGCGCCTGGGGAAACGGGTGGCCCAGCTTAGTCCCGCGCGAATGAATGAGGTGTGTGCTGCTCTGCGGTTTTCTTTGGGTTGCGATGCAAGCTAGTTAGTACGTTCCGTCTTTCACCAATTTCGTCCCTGAACTTCAGTCCGAGTTTTTGCCCCGACGATCCGCTCATTCAGTCGCGCGCTCACTCATGTCATGAGTGCGTGCTTCGCGTTTTGCACGAGCGTAATTACAGCCGGCAAATAGGGCGCAAGTTTATGCGCCAAGTCCGTGGCCTTGTCGGCTAGGGTCAGCACCGCCTGGCCGTAGTCGAGGACGGATTTCCAATTCCTTTGATGCTCAGGTTTCTGAATTTGCAGGCTCAACGCGTCGACCGCGACAAGACCTTCTCTGACTTGTCCCTGCGTTAGGTTTTGGCTTTGCTCGAAGAGCCCCCTGATCTCTTCGAGGCTGGCGCCCATCGCCATAGCATCGCCCAGGTGGCCGACATTCTGGGTGGCGCTGTCGGCGGCGATCGCTTGGTTCAGTGAGACTGAAGCGTTGAAGGTCTGATGGACTCCTCCGTGGTTTGCTCCGCCACGGACGTTGTCGACCGGACGCCCCAGACCGTGCCCCGAGACCCCGAACTCCTCAATGTGCTTCACGACCGCCTTGATCGTTCCCTCTGCTGTTTTGCAGTCCTCGGCAAAATGATATTGGTCCTCTCGCGAGACATAGCCGGGAGGCTTCGGCCGCGAGCCCCACGCCGGCCTTCTGAAAGATCTTCTAGCGAAAGATAGGTTTTCAAAACTGTACATGTAAGCGGAGCTCGGAGGCAGAAACAGCTCCAGGTAGCTCATGGTTTGCACGCGCCAGGCTTTGAAGGCGGGGTCTTTGTAGTTCAGGCCGCGGACGCTTTCTAGCCCCTTCAGTTGCTCGTTCAGCAGTCTTACGGCCTTCTGGTCGAGCGGCTCCATAGGCCTACATCTTACTTCTCAGCAACGATGCCCCTCAAGCAAATTGAGGCCTTGCGGCTGCGTGACTATGTTTCTGTTGCCGAGGAATATTGAGCCTGATTTAGCGATGGACGGAAACGCCTTCACTAGGGCCTGACGAATCAGCCAGGACGCTGGCTTGGATAGTTCCTCCGGGTGATCCTCCATAGTATTTCTGCACGACTCTTATCAACTGATCTCGCGTGATCGCCTTGTCAGAAAAATCCACACCATCATCTTCGTTTAGGTGATCAGCTACCGCGCTGACGAACCCGAAGCAATACCCAGAGTCGTGAGCTTCCTGCATCGTTCCCTGCCAGTCGGGGTGGTCAATCTTCTGTATCGCTGCCTTGCAGGTCACGATGAAAGCGTTTCCATTCGGGCCAAAAACGCGATACCACTGCTCTTTCGCTGTGGCGGGAATTACCAAGAACAAAAGTACAAGTGTCAGCTTTGTCTTCATAGATGATGCCCGGCTCATCGCGCAGAAGCAGTTTAGATGCTTGGGCAGGACAAATCCAATAGGGGGTAGTGGCCCGCCCAAAGTCCGGTTTGGGCCTGGCCCCTCGTCCCGCTCGGGATTTCGGCGCGCGGCTCAGACGCCGCGCAAGCGCCTCAACTTGAGTCGGGATGTTCGCACGTCACAGATTTAGTGCGACGAACAAAACTAGGTTGTCCCGATGCAATCGGGCCCACGCGTTTTCAACACTCGTTTTCGATAGTTGTGGTGCGAACGGCGACCGTAGTACCGTCCCCTTCGGGGACTTAGGGTGGGTGTTTGGGAGTTTCCCCCGGACTTGCGTCCGGGGCTAATATCTGCCGTCCCTGACGGGACTTTGTCGCGGGGAGATGCGCGGTGCCGCCGGATAGCCTAGGGCCGAGATCTCAGAGGACTCCCTGTCGGGCCGCTGCTGGATATCGGCGGGCATGAGTTATCCGCAGCATTTCAAGTTCCCGGCACAAAGCAGGTTCCTCCTGTCTCGCTTCGCTCACGCGTCGGAATGACAAAGTTTTTAGGCGGACGTTGGCCGGTGGCCCACTCAAACCCTGTTTGACTTGAGTGGGGATTTTCAGACGTCACAGACTTAGTCCGGTGAACAAAACTAGATTGTCCGCATGCCACGGGGACTCACGCGTTTTCAGCACTCGTTTTCGATAGTTGTGGTGCGAACGGAGACCGTGATGCCGTCCCCTTCGGGGACTTAGGGTGGGTGTTTGGGAGTTTACCCCGGACTTGCGTCCGGGGCTATTATCTGCCGTCCCTGACGGGACTTTGTCTCGGCGAGGTGCGCGGCGCTACTGGAGAGCTGAGACCGAGATCGCAGAGGACTCCCTTTCGGGCCGTTGCTGGGTATCGACGGGCATGGGATCCCTCGACTGCACATGACCGTCCTTCGGACGCTCATGCTCCGCTCGGGATGACAGAACGGGTGCGGCGCAGCTTCGGGCTCGAGGTTTATGGCTACGTCGTATCGAGGCCCGGAGAAGCGTATAATCCGCTGGCCAGAAGTCCTCCGAAAATTCTGGGTTTAATCTCAATCTCAGCTAAACAGTGGAGAAGCTATGTCCCACCATTATTCCGGTCCCGACTTTGGGTTCCCCCACGGGGACGCCCGCCTGGATTTCACCGATCTGTATGCTTTCCCGAAGCCGGGGGATGCTGGCAAGTCGATCCTGATTATGGACGTGCATCCGTCCGCTGGCGTGAACCCGCCCGGGCCCACCACCTCCGTGGCCTTCTCGCCCGAGGCGATTTATGAACTTAGGATTGACACCAACGGCGACGCCGTCGCCGATATCGCGTTCCGGGTGCGATTCACATCCTCCGAGGGCGGGGCGCAGACCGCGACGCTTCGCCGCGTTGAGGGCGCGCAGGCCGACGGGATAGGCGACGACGGGCAGGTCATCGTCGAGGGGGCACCGGTCTCGACGGGACTGGAGACACGGGTGACGGACGCAGGTGACTACCGCTTCTTCGCCGGCTGGCGCAGCGATCCGTTCTTCTTCGACGTGCAGGGCGCCCTGAACAACCTGCAATTCACCGGTGACGATTACTTCGCCGACAAGGACGTGTGCAGCATCGTGCTGGAAGTGCCCAACTCTGCCCTTGGTGGTAAGAAGATGGGCCTGTGGGCTCGCACACTGGACGGCACAAGCGGAAAATGGGTTCAGGCGGATCGCGGGGCGCGGACCAATCAAACTCCCTTCCTTGCGGGCGAACAGAACGCCGCGTATCTAGCTGCGGAGCCGGCAGACGATGCCCGTTTCATCCCTGTGTTTGCCCACGCGCTGGAGCACGCCGGCGGATATACGCCGGCGGAAGCAACGCGGGTTGCTGGGACCATGTTGCCGGATATCCTGCACTATGATCCCACGCGGCCGGCGTCCTACCCGGACAATGGCCGGGCACTCACCGACGACGTCGTAGATTTATTTCTACCTCTCCTCACCAATGGGAAGGTGACGCAAGATAAGGTAGGTCCCCACAAAGACCTGCTCGCCGAATTCCCCTACGTGGGCCGGCCGCACAAGGCCCGGGCGACGGAACTGGTTGCTGCTTGAGGATGGCCGGGTAGTCCATTCAAACCCGGTTTTGGTGGCCCACTCAAGCCTGGTTTTGGCTTGAGTGGGGATGTCCACATGTCACAGACTTAGTCCGGCGAACAAAACTAGATGTCCTCATGCCATGGGGACTGACGCGCTTTCAGCACAGCGGGCAGAGTCATTTCGTCACTTTTCGCTGGTCCCAAAAGGCGAGTGGGGCAAAGTAACTAAAGAGAATATCTGCTTTAGTCCGCACACAGCCCTTCGTGATTTTTCTCTGCCTGATCTAATTCAACAACCGACTCATCAGGAAACAATCGTGCAGGAATCAACTGCAAGCGGGACGCACCGGTGTAATCAGCACTGATGCGCCCCTAACCAAAGTCGCCTGAAACGGAGGCAACATGGCTCCTACAAAAGGTAGCGGTTTCGCTTTCCTTCTTCAATCCGCGCACCCCAGTTTTGTCCATGCGAGTTCTATTCTGGAACTTCAGCCTCCTCTGATGGCGATCACTCAAAGGAGACAAAAAATGCAAAAAGCACATTTATTTGAAGCGTTGTTGATGGTGAATCAAGGAATCGACAATGCCGTCCAGGGACTGCAACGGCTCAAGAAAAAATCGGATCTGCTACAAGAACCCTTTGCCGAGACGGTGGCGCGTCTGGAATCGGACCGCGCCCAGGTGAACGTGCGTTTCTTCGCCGTCATTGAGGCGCGCCAGCAGCGCGAAACGGAGCAGTTGATACGTAGTTAGACTCGGCGTCCCTCTGGACCGGACGGCTGGCCCAGAACTGCCCCACTCAAGCCAAACCAGACTTGAGTGGGGCACCCGCCCCCTTCCGCAAACATTCTGGGTCATGCGATATTCGCGTGACCCAGATTGACCCGCACAACCTCACATCTTGCGCCTTGGCGCAGCATGGCTGAAAGGCATGGTGCGAAAGCTCAGAAAATGCCTTTATCGTGGATTGAGCAGTGTGCGGACCTCGGCGAAAGCTGCTTGCCAACATTCGCCGCGGGCAAAGGGATTTCCGGATGCGTATGTACGACGTCTGCCACCGACTTGCCCATGTCTTCATTTACTGGGGTTGCCAAAAAGGCGTGGACGACATTTCCTGCGTTCTGCCCGGCCATCTCCACCGCCATACCCGCGATTTGTCCGCTCTCATTGATGTTGCTAGCCGAGATTACGTAGAGGTTGGAATTCGCGGGAAATAGAGTGTTAAGGTCGTACATCCTGCCGTTCTGCCAGAGGAGGCCATGGGACCAGCTGGAGGTGGAATCGAAGGAGCTTCCCACCACCTGGCCCCGGTTGTTGATGCTGGTGGCAAAAGAGGCAACATCTCCCGGCAGAAGGATGCCGAGGCTTGTGACTGTATTGTTCTGCCAAATAGCAGCCAAGGCTGTGCCCTCAGAGTTGACGGCTTGCCCAACAATTTGGTTGTGGGCGTTAATGGCGTAAGCTATGGCGCCCGGAGTTCCGAGGTCCGCGAGCGGGGTGACAGTGCCGTTTTCCCACAGTACGGCGTAATTCGCTGAGGTGCAGGTTCCCGAATAGCCTACGGCCTGGCCTTGATTGTTGATGCCGAATGCGACCCCGTCTGGATCGGTACCGATCGTAGGAAGAGCTTGGGCATTGCCTTTTGTCCACATCACGGGCAGGTCAACCCGATTATTAATGACGCCAGCTGGGCAGGTGGAGTCCACGATACCATTTTCCGCATATCCTGCGACTTGTCCGAAGTTATTGACGGCGCTGGCCTGCCCGTTATTCCCGCCCACCGTTGGCAGAGCGTGCATGTGGCCGTTTTGCCAAAAAAATGGAAGACACGTAAGGTGTGTGCCGAAACCGCAAATGTCTTCGCCATTCGGATCTGGAACAGATGTTTCGGACATACCAACGGCTTCCCCGGGGTCGTTGATTCCGTTCCAATTGATCGAACTGTTCTTTCCTCCAAGCGTGCCGAGTGGGAGGTTGAGTTCGCCGATGCTAATCGTGTCTGTGCCCGAGACGAGGTGGGCGGAAAGGGATATGCTGAAAGGATCCAGGAGCTGCTCCATATTCAGCGTCCAGCCGTAATTATTAAGGCCCATGGCCATGCCCAGGTTGTCAGGGTGCTGAACGCCCAAGTCCTGAACTTTGTATTTCGCTTGAGCGAATGCATTGCTGAAGCAAACCAGAACAAACGTGGCCACCCACAGTATCCATAAATTCTGCAAACGTCTTAACGTGGTCATATCTCCTCTTTTCCTTGGGTAAATTTGTGGTGCCGGGATGACTGGCGATTTAGGTCAGGTACCACTCGGCGCTCGGACAGTGAGTGTGCGATCGAGAGCAGAACTGACCCACGATTTCACAAATTCCTGCCGAGTTAGAACTGAAGGAGCATGTTGTGTTCCACCTTCACGGCGATTACGTGACACAACAGGCCCAACATTTCAGAGTCCGAAAAGGAGTGACAGGCTAACAAGCTCCTAGGACGATCCCAAAACGGCTAGAGCGACTGTTTCTCCACCTTTTCATACACACTAGCGAGAGGTTACGAAATTCGAGAACGTCAGCGGCGAACAAGTCAGGCCGCTTAATTGTGATTGATTTTCAGACGATTACCATACATACTGGTTGGTATGTTGGTGGCACGCAGGAGTCCAAAACGCAGGGCACCGAGGCCGCGTAATCCTGAGCGGACGCGGCAACGCCTGCTACAAGCGGCTTTTCGCGAGGTTTACAGATACGGCTTCCAGAGTGCTGGGGTCGATACTATTCTGGCCGCCACTAATGTCACCAAAGGAGCGCTCTACTACCATTTCGAGAACAAGGAAGCGCTGGGATATGCCATCATCGAAGAGGTCGTCGCAAAACTCACCCGTGACAGGTGGATGCTTCCTCTCCAACGGAGCGAGGAGAAGGATCCTATCGATGCTTTGATCGGCATTGTACGGGCAATACCGCATCGGCCGAGAGACGTAAAGAGCGGCTGTCCCCTGGTTAATTTGACGCAGGAGATGTCTCAGCTCGACGAACAATTCCGCAAGCGATTGGAGAGAATCTTTCGTGCCTGGCAAGAAGGCATTGCCATGACTTTGCGGAGGGGGCAGTCGCAGGGAACGGTGCGCCGCGACTTGGTTCCGGAAGAGACTGCGAGTTTTCTGATCGCGATGGTCGAGGGCTACGAAGTGCTGGCAAAGAATGCTCAGGATGTGAAGGTGTGGAATCTAGGGATCAGAAATATCGTGGGCTGGCTGAGGTCTCTTCGGCCTTAGGGCAACTGCAAGGAGGTTGATTAGCATCGGTATCTCAAGGAGCAGTTTGACACTGTTACATACCAACCGGTCCGTATGCTAATGCAGTCAGGATCGTGATCTGGCGAAGCGCTTCAAACTACATCATGAAAAGGAGAACGGACGATGACAAGGATCGCAGTGTCGCGCAGGAATCTGTTCGCAACGGGAGCTTGCGCGCTGGTTGGCGCCGTGAACCTACCGGGCCTCGCAAGTGCCAGCGCATTGGGCGGGCAGAACTTAACCAACGAGGACGTAGTCCGGAAGTGGTACGCGGCCTGGGAGACGAAAGACTGGGGCCCAGTGGATAGCCTGCTCGCCGACAACTTCACCTTTACAAGCGCGGCCGGCGACGACCACATCAGCAAGAGTACTTTCAAAACGCGATGCTGGGAAACTCAGATCGATTTCATTCGACATTTTGACCTGGAGCGAATCACCACTGGAGCGGACGATGCTTTTGTGAAGTATCTTTGCCACACCAAGGACGGTAAATCGTTCCGGAACGTGGAGTATCTCCGAATCAAGGACGGAAAGTTGCAATCCATTGAGTGTTATTTCGGCGCGCAATCCAGCTTTCCGTCGGCAGTGAGCGCTGGGCAGAAGTAACTACGCGCCTAGAAGCAAGAGGTTTCATCATGAGCGCCCGCGAAATTCAGGATCAGAAGGCCATTGCACGGGAGATGTTTGTTCAACAAGCTGCTCACACTAATGCGGACGTTTCAGCTAGCCCATTGCGGGGAGCTGCGATTTGCTCCCCCAAGAGGGGGCGGGATTACACTCTTGAATCGACAGCGGACGAGTTCTGCAAAGCTGCAGATACATCGTTGCTTCCGGTAATCCGAGTTGATGCTGCAGACTTCATGCGAGTCTGGCGGCAGATGGAGGTTATAGCAAAACGACAGGTGCCACGAATCGCGTTCAAGGCAAAGGGTAGCATCCTACTCTTGGATTTAGCCGACATCCTGGCCGTGCAAGCCGAAGGTAATTACGTTTCGTTGCGACACCGAACTAATGCCTATTTAGTGCATGAGTCCCTCTCGTCCATGGCGGAAAAGCTCAAACCCTACGGTTTTGTTCGCATCCACCGCTCGGTCATCGTGAATATTTCGGCCGTGGAGGAGATCCAACCATTGCCGACGGGAGAGTACAGGCTGCGTGTAAAAGGTGGGAAGGAATACTTGGTAACGCGTACATACAAACACAACCTCAGAGACCTGGCTCAACTGTGGGTAGGCTCAGAGCGCCTTTGTGGCTAACAGGCGGCCAGAGGTTCACCTCGTTATTCCGTCGCAGCATTCCCGATCGTGCCTTACGAAAAGTCAGCCCCTAAACCGCGCGGCAGAATGAAAGCGCAAGCAGCAAATCTTGCTCGGGCGGGTGGACCACTCAAGCCCGGTTTTGGCTTGAGTGGGGATGTTCACAAAACTAGATTGTCCTCATGCCATGGGGACAGACGGGTTTTCACGACAGCGGGCAGAGTCATTTTGTCACTTTGGCAGACAGGAGAGTCCGCCCCACACGGTGCGCGGCGCCCCCGGCAGCCAGGACCGAGATCTCAGAGGACTCCCTGACGGGCCGCTGCTGGATATCGACGGGCATTGGGGTCCCTCGACTCCGCTCAGGGCAGGCTCTCGACTCCGGGCGATGACAGAGCGGGAGGGGCTTGCGTAGCGGCGCGGCTGGAAGTTGCGCCGGTTCAAAGCAATATCCCGACAACCTCTCGGCGACCGAACCGCCCCACTCAAACCAAAGGACGGCTTGAATGGGCCACCCTGGCATTCGGGAAGGAGCTGAATTGCTGTTTTCAAGTCGGTGTCGCATTATGGAGTACGGTGACGACTCCTTCGAAACATTTAGAGCCACGGTGGCCGGCAATGCTGGCTCTACTTGCGGTGGGCGGATTGCGCTTGTCTCTGCCGGAATCCCTGTCAGCGGGGCCCGACTGGCTGCTTATCGTTATCGTCGGAGTGCTTCTGATTCCCACAGCATGGGCACGCCAGCGAGGTAAAGATAACCTTAATAGGTTTTTGGGCTATCTGCTCAGCTCCATCGTGACTGTCGACATGATCTGGTCGCTTGGACTGTTGGTCGCGGCTTTACCAGCGCATCGACAGTCCCCTAAGGATCTGTTGCGTTCCGCAGCTGCCTTATGGATTACGAACATCCTGGTCTTTGCTTCGTGGTACTGGCGACTCGATGCAGGTGGCCCGCGCGAACGTGAGTTGCGCGGCGTGCACACCGACGGGGCATTCCTTTTTCCGCAGATGACTCTCGACCAGCAAGCCAAGCGGGAGATGGGAGAGCAATGCTGGAGTCCGGGTTTTGTGGACTACCTTTTTCTCGCCTTCAATACCAGTACCGCTTTTTCACCAACGGACTGCCCCGTACTATCGTCATGGGCCAAAATCCTTATGATGATTCAATCGCTCATTTCCCTGACCACGGTGGCTTTGTTGGCCGCTCGCGCTGTGAATATTCTTTAGCGTTCTCGGACCAGAGCAGAAGCGGGCGAGGCGGTTCATTTTGCGGCACCTGCCGTCGTTGAGCTGCCATCTAATCACCTGACCCTGATAAACTAAGAGACTAGGAGATTTCGCCGACAATGGCTGTTCCCGTCTCACAAATGTGGACCGTGACGAGTTATGTGCTGCGGCAGAAGCTCGCCGGGCGGAGGCAGTATCCGCTGGTGCTGATGCTGGAGCCGCTGTTCCGCTGCAACCTGGCTTGCGCGGGATGCGGAAAGATTCAGTATCCGGCGCACATTCTGAAGAAGGATCTCTCACCGGAAGAGTGCTTCCGCGCGGTCGACGAATGCGGCGCGCCCATGGTTTCGATTCCGGGCGGCGAACCGCTCATGCATCCGGAGATCGACAAGATTGTCGAAGGCCTGGTGGCGCGCAAGAAATATATTTACCTGTGCACCAACGCTCTGCTGCTGAAAGAGAAGATTCATCTTTTCAAGCCGAGCAAATATCTGACGTTTAGCGTGCACCTCGACGGACAGCGCGAGGAGCATGACCTCGCCGTCTGCCGCGAAGGCGGATACGACATTGCCGTCGATGCAATCAAAGAGGCCCTCGCCCGTGGCTTCCGCGTCACGACCAACACGACGTTGTTCGACGGCGCCGATCCCAAGTCCGTGCGCGCCTTCTTCGACGACATGATGGAGCTGGGTCTCGAAGGCATGATGCTCTCGCCCGGGTATTCGTACGACAAAGCGCCTGATCAAAAACATTTTCTCGGGCGGGCTCGCACGCGGCGGATGTTCCGCGCGATCTTGTCGAATCGGAAGAAGGATTGGCGGTTTAATTTATCGCCGCTGTTTTTAGAATTTTTGATGGGCAAGCGGACATATCCGTGCACTCCTTGGGGCATGCCTACTTACAACGTTTTTGGATGGCAGAAGCCATGCTATCTGCTGCAGGATGGGTACGCCGAAACTTTCGATGAGCTGTTGTCGACGACGAACTGGAGCAACTACGGGACGGAGTCAGGCAATCCGGCTTGCGCGAATTGCATGGTGCATAGCGGATATGAAGCCTCGGCGGTGAACGCTACGTTTAGTTCGCTCGGTGGATTTCTGGCAACGGTGAAGGCTACGTTGTTCACTGGATATCGCGATGAGGAGGCGCTGCGCTTGTTGGAGGAACATCAGGCGCCGGTGCATCCGCTGGTGCAGATCGCGCCGACAGGCGAGCCTTTGCATGAGACCCGCGCGTAGTTTTGAAAGACCGCATTGAACGCAGCGCTGGGAGCGCTGCTCCACCCAAAATCGCATGACAGGAAAAGAATCCGGGCACATCGATCATGAAGCGGCGCAGGCTGTACCGCACATCAATCCTGATGCGCTTGAAGTTGCTCCCGGCACTGCCCACGAACAGCTTGAAGGCTGGATTCCGGCGCTTGCCAGCGATGAGGAGATTCGCGTTGCGCTGGAAAAGGCTTTTGACTATCGAGGGGACGTGACCATCACTCGGAAAGACGGATCTAAGATCGAAGGCTATCTTTTTGACCGGCGGAGCGCAGCTTCGTTGAAAGATTCCGTCGTCCGGCTTTTCCCTAAGAACTCGAACGAGAAGATTTCCATCTCTTACGCTGACATCGCGGCCCTAGCTTTTACCGGGCGCGATACCGCTGCGGGCAAAAGTTGGGAAGCTTGGATGAAAAAATATGCGGCGAAGAAAGCTGCGGGCGAGACCAACATTGCGCTGGAGCCAGAGCCGCTTGACTGAGGCGCATTGGTTGATGCGGTTTGTTGCGGGCTCTTCGAAAACAGAGAAGGCATACCTCAGCGGCTAAAGCCGGACCCTAACCTGCCGACTTTTACGGCACGACTGAACGTCGTGCCCTTCCCGATCCCTCCCTATCCATTGCGAAGGAGACCCCGACACGATCCGAAGCACGGTCTCTCAACACCTCGCGAAGCGGAATCTTTCCACGCCGACTGGGAGTCGTTCTTTGGGCGCAGAATCTTTCCGTAACCACGTAAAGGTCGTTCTTTCCCGATCCTGCTGGCGTGTTTCAGGGACCACTCGTGCTTCGCTCCCAGGGCGGAGGAACTTTCACGGCCGCCATGCTCGCTGCTTTCGCGGCCTGGATACCCATCTCGGTGTCTTCGAAAACCAAGCAAACTTCCGGGGCGACGCCAAGTTTCGCCGCGGCAAGCAAGAACGCCTCCGGGTCGGGCTTGCTCTTCGAATACTCGCCGGCGCAAACCATGGCGTCGAAGCGATCGAGCAGGTTCAGCGTAATCAGCGACGCAGTCACGGATTCTCTTGTGCTTCCCGACACCACCGCAATTGGAATTCTGCCGTGTGCATCTTCGATATGCTCGAGTACTTCTGGAACTGCTTTGAGTTCTGGGAGCAGTTCGAAGTACAAGCCTTCTTTTCTCCGGCCCACGGCTTCGACCGGCATATTCAGCCCGCGTTGGCGATTTAGCGTCGAAATGATTTCGACCACCGGCATACCGCCCCAGGCATAGAAAAGCTTTTCGTCAAATTCACAATTCCATTCCGCGAGCGCTTGCTTCCAGGCGCGGTAATGCAGCGGCATGGAATCGGCGAGCGTACCGTCGCAGTCGAATAGATATGCGCCGAACGATCCAGGGGGCAATTTAAGTCTCATGCGAGTCGATGAATTCTTTCGAGTGATCGAGGATGTTTTTAGTGGCTCTGCGGCTTCTGAGCAGCTGCGGTAAAGCTCAGGCCGCCGATCAATTCTTCAACTTCATCTTCGGTTCCGCCAATAAAAGTAAAAGACGCCGCGTACCCGTGGACAAGAATTACCAGAGTCGATTGCCGCATCACGCGTGTGCCGACGTTTTTCTGGAAATCGGCCCGCGCCAGGGTCTTCGTGCCCACGGCAAACTCGTACGGCTCTCCATCGATTTCGAATCCCTGGGCCTTGGCGACTTCGCTCACGGGCCCGAAATATTGCGCCGCATCTTTCAGGCCCGGATAAGCTGCCACGCTTTCTGCGGCAATCAGGATTGAGGAATTGACGTCTTCACCCCGCGCCTCCGGCGGGCGAGAGAATGCCGCCAGCAGAACGCGCCCGGCATTGGCTGTATCTGTATTCGTGGCCGATTTGGCAGTGTGCGTTGTGGTTGCTTCGTCGTCCCGCGCATTCATCTCGTCGGTTCGTAATACCCATCCCACGGGAATCCTGCAAGTAAAGCCAAAGGACGGATTGCGGTACACGCCATTGACGACCGATCCCACGTCGCGCGAAGCCGCAGCGGGCGCGGCTTTCTGGACATGCTGTGCCGAAGATGCACTGCCCGAGGAAACCGACTGCTGCTGGGGCAATGGCTGAGCCCAAGCCGCCGGAACAAGGAGTGCAGCTATCGGAAGGAGAAGAGCTAAAACCACGGGCCGGAGCATTCTTCTACTTTACGGCAGCGTGCGCCGCGCGGGCTTGCCACCAGCGGTTTTGTAATCGGCCGGGTAGAGAACGACGCAGCGGTCGCGGCCTTCGCCATCACTCTCGGTGCGAAGGTCAGTCTGGTCGCGCAGCGCAAGGTGGACCATACGCCGCTCCCGTGACGACATGGGAGCGAAGTGGAAAGGCGTTCCCGTCTGCCGAACTTTTTCCGCGGCGACGCTTGCCGCCATGCGCAACTCCTGCAGGCGCAGAGATCGCTGATTCTTACAGTCGAAGGAAACTTTCTCGTGCTCGCCCGAAGCGAGGCGCAGGATTTCAAATGCCAGCAGTTCGAGCGCACGCAAGAGTTCGCCGCCGCGATCCAGCAATAAGGTGGAATCGGGACCCGAGAAGTCGACATAGATCTCCGGCTTTTCCCACTCGTTAAGCGCCGGCGGGTCGACCACGATGCGGTACTTGAGGTGAAGGCCGCCGTGCGTGACAACGGCCTGCAGAAATTCGTTAATCTTGTTGGCGGCAGCGAGTTTGTCAGGAATAGCCACTGGCTTCTAGCTCCTAGCTTCTAGCTTTTTGTATTTCTGGTAATGAACTCACCTTTCACCCACCATCCATTTCGGTTTTTAAGGGTTAGTTCTAAATACCTCTGCCGCCGAAGATCGTGTGCCGCAAGCCAGAAGCTAGCAGCTAGAAGCCAGCAGCCTTACTTCTCCTTCTTGCGGGCGCGCTTCTCCATCATTTCTCGCATTTCACGGCCAAGTGTGGTCCGGTTCATGATGGCCTGCTGGGCGATCGAAATCAGATTGCTCTCCGTGTAGTAGAGATTTAGTCCGGCAGGCAGCCTGAAGAAAATAAATCCCATCATCAAGGGCATCATTACCGTCATCATTTTTTGCTGCGCGGGATCCATGCCGGCTTGCGGCGTCATGCGCTGCATGGCGACCATGCTGACTACCATTAAGATGGGCAAAACCACATCGGCGGCGGATAAATCGCCGATCCAGAGCCAATGCGCATGGCGAAGCTCGAGCGCCACTCCCAACATTTTGTAGTAGGCAATGAGGAATGGCATCTGGATGAGCATGGGCAGGCAGCCACCCGCGGGGTTCACGCCTTCCTTCTTGTACAACGCCGCGACTTCCTCGTTCATGGCCGCTTTGCGGGGATCGCGCAAACTATACTTCTTATATTTCTCCTGAATATTTTTGATTTGCGGGGCAACGCGCTGCATCTTCAGCATCGACTTCATCTGCGTGATGCGCAGCGGCAACAGAGCGATCGTGATGATCAAGGTCTGAATCACAATCGCCCATCCCCAGTTCGGCACGATGTGGTTGTAGGTCCACTTCAGCCAGAGGAAAAGAGGACGCGCCAGAATGCCCCACCAACCGTAGTCGACAATGCCGCGAAGATCGGCGTTGTCATTTTTGATCGTGGGGATAGGAATGGTATCCAGCACGGCAATTTCTTTTGGGCCGACGAACACGCGTTCGCTGGTCGAGCCGCGAACGCTGCCGACTGCCGCGCCTAATAGATCGACGGTCGCAGAATCTTTCGAGGCGCCAATGGGATTGAAGCCGGGTTTCTGCGCAATATCCATCGAGCCGTGAAGCGTGACCAGAGCAGTGGCGTTGGGGTCATCCGGGATGAAGATCGCGGTGAAATATTGATCGCCCGTGCCTGCCCACTCGAACGGGCCCTTTAGGGTGTTACCTCCGCTAATGGCCTTGACTGGGAGACGCAAGACAAAATTTGGAAAGACTAACGCGGTTTTGTCGGTCGAGGCGTCGTTGTGGTAGTCGATGCGAGCGGCGGCGTAGGAGGCGGGAGTAATCTCGTCGCCGAATCCGGCGGGCCACGCTGGGGCGGCAAAGATTTCTGCGCCCTTGTAAACGACTGAGGTTTCCACGTTCAGAACGTAGGTGCGATCGAAGCGAAACGTCTTGCGAACGGAAACATCCTGATCCGCATATTCGAATGTGATCGCAGCCGGCGCCGTAAGCTGGCCTTCGTTCGACGCCACGTAGAGCGCCGAGCTCAGCTTGTTGCGCAGGATCTCGTCGTAGGTCCAGAGAGAAAGCGGGTAGCCGAATTTCTGCGCGGCTGCCGGGTTTACCAGATCGAGCCGGCCATTTTGCGCGTCGTTGTCGAACTTTTTCAGAATCCAGGATTTAACCTGCGCGCCGCGGTTGGTAAAGGTGATGCGGTAGAGATCGTTTTCGATGACGGTTTCGGATTCGCTCGCAGCCTGTTTGCTGGCGTTGACGACCTGGGCCGCTGCCGCAGCGGCGGAGGAAGTGACGGCTGCGGGCGCGGCGGATGGGGCGGGCGCGGTTTGCGCTGGGACTGGTTTTTCCGCTGGGGCAGGCTGCGGAAAATACTTCTTCAGCAGCGGCTGAAAAATAATGAGGACGACGAACGTCAACAGAAAGACGAGTAGTAGTCGCCGTTCGGCACCAGGTTCCTGCTGAGGATTTTGAAAGTCGGGCAAATTTTTTAATTACCGTGTGAGATTTCTCGAGTGGTGCGTAAGGCATCGCCCGCCACCGGGTCGTAACCGGAGCCGCCCAAGGGATGACAGCGCAAGAGGCGGCCCATGGCCATCCATCCGCCGCGCACAGCACCGAAGTGATCAATCGCTTCCATGGCGTATTCCGAACACGTCGGCACGAAGCGGCAGGCCGGTGGAAACATGGGCGAGATGGCCCACTTGTAGGCCCGCAGCACTTGCAGGATGACGAATTTGGCGCACTGCATCACGATCGGCCTTCGGGCTGCGGCTGTCGGCTTTCGGCGTTCACGCCGGCCGCAGCCGCGGGTTTTGCCGCCAGCTTCTGTTCCATCACAGCAAAAGCGCGTTTCACCTCGTTGACTACGTCTGCAAAATCTGTTTTCAACAACGACTTCTTTGGATTGATCACAACGTCCGCTGCGACTCTAGTTGCAGGTCCGGCGAGGCGGACGGCTTCGCGCAAACGGCGCTTCATTCGATTGCGGACGACTGCCCCGCCTAAAGCGCGTCCGACGGTGAATCCCACGCGCGAACCGGCGGCCGCCGAACTCTCTCTCTTGTCGACTCGTGTGCAATAAAAAACTGTCATCGATGTGGAAAAATGCCGCCGCCCCTGCTTGTAGACGCGCTCGAAATCCGCGTGGCGCAAAAGCCTCGCCGTGCGCGGAAATCGTGCATTCTTTGGTGGCATGGCAAAGTTCGAACCAGCTTCCCGGGCAGCATGGAAAAGCGCGCCGTCAAACAGCGGCCGACTGCTGCGAATCTCGACTGTGGAAGTGAGCGGCACTAGAAAAAGCTACTCGCGGAATCCGGGCTTCACGGAGACCCGCTTCCGTCCCTTGGCGCGGCGCCGGGAAATTACCTTCTGGCCGCCCTGGGTCTTCATGCGCGTGCGAAATCCATGTTTCTTGACTCGCTTGCGCCGGTTCGGTTGGAATGTACGTTTGGGCATGAAAGATAGCTGCTCCTGATTCCCTCAACGGTGTTTGGGCAAACGTTGAGTATAAATGAGCAAGTGGCATGAGGGCAAAGGGAGATGGCTGCTATGTAGTTTCTGGTTTGGTTTTAGCCCAATGGAAAACCTAGTACAACACGTCATAGACGTGCGAACTTGCCCGGTGAGAGAATTGTGGCATGCGGGACGTCCTCAAGTTCGCTCAATCCGTCGCACGCCACTGGGGTTCGCTCGTGACGGGTGGGGTAGCAATTGGGCTGCTCGGAATCTGGCAAGGAATTGGCCATCCGGTACAGGCTTGGGTGTACTGGATGATCGCGGTGGTGGGGCTGGTTGTCGCATTCTTTAAGGCATGGCTGGACGAGCATGGACTTCGATTGAGGATTGAGAACGAAAAGGCCCGTAATGGAGAAGAAGTATTTCGATGAACGCCCTCAGCTAGGTCTAGAAATCGATGGTCCGAAAGGCCCAAATGCATGGCGCGATGCGAGGAGCAGCGATGCGTGCTGGTTCTGGCTTCAATATCTAAGTGGAAGGAACGCTAGGTCTATTCGCTTCGATCCGATTCCATCGAAGCGTGGGCGGTTCGCATTGCGCTTCGACCCCGTGCCGTTCCTAGACCCGCCGCGCCGAACATCCCTAACATACCGAATTCAGGAAGTTGGTGTTCCTCCACTGACCGCCCACGACATGGACAAGATTGGAGATATACAGGCCAAGATGCTCGGGCTCTTCTTAGATGACAGCCCCCTCGAACTAATTGAGCTTCATTATGTGCTGACTGTCAGGTTCAAAGATCGCGAGGACGAAGAGCGCACACACACTTTCCATCTCGTCTTCGATAAAAGGACGTTTGCGTTTTGGCCCGACACGGAAGCGGAAACAACGGACGTTATCCGAATGGATCAGCGCGCACTTAAATGCCACAGTCCAAGTGTAATAATTTCGACGCTCTTTCCCAGGGCAGGACCTCTCTAGAACTAGTGATTTTCTAGTCTAGAATCGATCTCCGGCGATTGCGCTACGCCGATCCCATCCTCCTGATGCCAGCAACACCGCAGCCCACCCGTCAAAGAACGACGGGTAGGGCATCCTCTTTCGTGCTAACGGATGGGCCAGCTCCCCTAAGGTTTTGAATTTCCTACGGTTTTGAATTTCGGTGGTGGTGCAATTTGGTTTGCGCGCCGGGCCGGTCAAGCGGGAGGTCCTTCGCTCCGCCTGAAAAACGGCTGCGCTCAGGATGACGCCGCTTTGGCTTCCCCTAGTTGTATGTTTTTCTAGTCTTGATTTTCCTCGGAGGCAGGCGGCTGTGACATAGTGTGGGACAGCAGGTTCCTCACCGGGCGTACCGCCCGATTCGGAATGACATCGTTTTTTTTGCTTTCAGTTTTGTTTTTCCTAGTCTTGATTTCCTTCTCAGGGCTCAAAGCTGTGCAAAGGAGTGGAGGGCGTTTATCGCAGCGCTGGAATCGCTGCATCACCTAAAAGACCTTGGTTTTCCCAGTTCTACGCCCTAAGCCGACGGGTCGCGCCTTTTCTTCTTGGTGCTGCAGCGACAATGATCGAGGGAGGGAACAGCAGGTTCCTCCACTGCGCCGTCGCTGACGCTCCGGCTCCGGTCGGAATGACAGGCAATGGGGTTGTCGTTGGCGCTGCAGCTTTGGTCGTAGGCTGTTTGTTTTGAATCCCCAACCATTGCCGATTGAATATTTCCGGATTGCGTAAAAAATTTGCGCATTCAGCTGCGCTTGGATCAAACGGCCATACACTCGTTCTCCGTGCTTGCTACCGCAAGCTACTCCACCTTCCCAGGGTGGTGATGTCCGCAACTTCATTTTCAGGAGAGCACCATGAGAGTCCCCCGCGCACTTGCTGTCGGATTCGCGCTTCTTATTTTCTCCGCGCTTGCCGGCGCTCAAACTTGGACAACTTTGACCAACGCACCTCCGGCGGCCTTGGGCACAGCTTTGCTGCTTACCGATGGCACCGTCATGGTGCAAGGCATGGCCACCACGGGCTACGCCACAAGAAACTGGTATCGGCTCACTCCCAGCGCCACGGGCAGCTATGTGAATGGCACCTGGACGACGCTCGCATCGACGCCGTCGACCTACTCACCTCTCTATTACGCGTCCGCCGTGCTTGCGGATGGGAAGGTCGTGGTGGTGGGTGGGGAGTACAGCAACAACTCTGAAGCTGAAACCAACAAGGGAGCGATTTACAACCCCGCAACGAACGCGTGGACGGCGATTAATCCGCCTACTGGGTGGACGCACATTGGAGATGCCGCAAGCGTGGTGCTTCCGAATGGGACTTTCATGATCGGCAATTGCGGCGTTGCGGGAACGGAATGCACCAATCAGACTTACCAGGCACAGCTGAATGAAAGCGCACTGACCTGGACGATCATCGGAGCCGGCAATGGCAAGGCCGATCAAAACTCAGAAGAGGGCTGGGAGCTTTTGCCGAACGGCGACGTGCTCGCGGTTGACGTGTGGGATGTGATGCACTCGGAGGTGTTCAGTCCAAGCACGGATAAATGGACAAGCGCCGGGAGCACGGTGGTTACACTTCCTAACAGTAGCTGCGAAGAAATCGGTCCCGCGCTGCTGCAGCCGGATGGGACGTTGTTCGCGGTGGGAGGAACCAGCAGCACAGCGTTGTACAACACGGCTACCGGTACGTGGTCGGCGGGTCCAACCATTCCGGGCTCATTAGGCGTGGAGGACGGTCCGGCCGCAGTTTTGCCTGATGGGAATGTTCTGATTGATGTCGGTCCGCAGTCTGCTTGCTACTCGGCACCGTCGAGTTTCTACGAATTCAACGGCACGAGTTTGACGTCGGTTCCCAGCCCGAAGAATGCGGGAACCGATCCTACCTATGTTGGACGCATGCTGGTGCTGCCCACCGGCCAGATACTGTTTACCGACGGAACGACGACTGTGCAAGCGTACACGGCAGCCGGCACCTACCAGAGCGCGTGGCAGCCGACCATCAGTTCAGTGGCCAGCACGCTGACTCCCGGGAGCACAAATAACGCCATCTCAGGAACGCAGTTTAACGGGCTGTCGCAAGGAGCGGCGTATGGCGACGATGCGCAAATGGCAACCAACTATCCGCTGGTCCGGATCACGAACAATGCCAGCGGTCACATCACTTATTGTAAGACACACAATCACAGCACGATGGCGGTAGCGACGGGATCAGCTACGGTCTCGACCGAGTTCGATATTCCGTCAACCATCCAGACCGGAGCCAGCGAGCTGGTGGTGGTGGCGAATGGAATTCCGTCGAACCCGGTTGCAGTGACGATTGACTGAAGACGGTCGTTGTGGTGATCCTCGTTGCTGCGCCAACGAGCGCCCCATCTTTATCCGGAAGTTTTTTTCTGGGGAAGATGGGGCGTTTGCTATGGAAGTGAACCGTCGGCTTATCTTAACCGGCTGGCTCGTAGGCTCTGAGCGCGAAACTCTCTCGCTTTGCATCATTCATGTTGCAGTTACATCCTCGCCACTTGACATGCAGCCTGCTTCTCGTTCCGAATAGGCAGACGCAGAAATTTTTTGCGTGAAGTTTTCCGTACAACGAAAAAAAATTGTGCTACTATGCCGCACTGTCGGCTTTGAGAAATTCTCATTCACAATGGCAACCGCGCAGCACAGAAGAGGCGCATTCCGCAGTACACTTAGAGCTCCATCAGCAAGTCGGTAGAAGGAATTATTAACAGGCGCCCTCAGCCAGCCGCCGGGACGCCGCGGCGGGTATTTCATAAATTATGTCAGTTCCAAGCACAACGCTCTCCCCTAATCCGTGGACACGCATTCTTGATGCGCTGGAAAAAAAGATCAACCGGCATTCTTATGACACGTGGTTGAAACCCACGCGCTACAGCCATGCCAGCGGCGGAGTCTTATTCGTCCGAGTGCCAACCGTTGAGTTCCGCCACGCTGGCGACAAATACGCCGACCTAATTCAGGAAGCCATCGACAACCTGGGCCTGGAGTTCAACGACGTGAAATTTGTCACGCCGGAGGACGACCCGGCTGCGACCACAGTGCGCCACAATGGCGGACTTTCCGCTCCGGTTGCGGCGGTAGCGGCGGCTTCTCCCGCGCAGGCGCGCTTCGATTGGGATGGCGCGGCGCAACTCAATCCGCGCTATACGTTCGATGCTTTCGTCATCGGCTCCGGCAACCAGTTCGCTCATGCTGCATGCCAGGCGGTCGCCGAACGGCCTTCCAAAGCCTATAACCCGCTCTTCCTCTACGGCGGCGTCGGCATGGGCAAGACTCACCTGATGCAGGCGATCGGGCACGAGATCAAGCGGCGACAGCCGCAGGCTGCCATCTGTTACGTATCGAGCGAGAAGTTCACCAATGACATGATCAACTCGCTGCGCTACGACAAGATGACCACCTTCCGCGACAAATTTCGCGGCGTCGACGTGCTGCTGATCGATGACATTCAATTCCTTGCCGGCAAGGAGCGCACGCAGGAGGAATTTTTTCACACATTCAACGCGCTGCACGATGCCATGAAGCAGATCGTGATTGCCAGCGACCGCTCCCCGAAAGAATTGGCGGAGATTGAAGATCGCTTGCGCAGCCGCTTTGAGTGGGGATTGATAGCCGACATTCAGCCGCCGGACCTCGAAACCAAAGTGGCGATCCTGCAGAAGAAGGCGGAGCAGGAGCAGGTCACGCTGCCCACCGACGTGGCGCTTTACGTGGCACAGAACATTCGCTCGAACGTTCGCGAGCTCGAAGGCGCGCTCATCCGTCTGGTGGCGCATTCGTCGCTGATCGGAGCGGAGATCACGCTACCCTACGCGCAGCAGGTGCTAAAGAATTTCATTGACTCGCAGGCCCGCAAGATCACCATCGAGTCCATTCAGAAAATGGTGGCCGAGCAGTTCGGCCTGCGCCTGGTGGAAATCAAAGCGAAAGACAATTCGCGGGCGATCGTTTATCCGCGGCAGATCGCGATGTATCTGGCGAAGCACATGACCGAAGCGTCTCTGCCAGAGATTGGACGGCAATTCGGCGGCAAACATCACACCACCGTGCTGCACTCGGTCGAAAAGATTGAAGAGGTTCGCAAGAACGATAAAGATTTGAACAGACTGCTCAACAAACTAACTGAGCAATTGGGCGGATAATTCGCATTGATTTTGAGTTTTACACCGAACCTTGGAGTTTTACTTTTCCGAAGTTGTGAATGAGATGTGGAAGCTGTGCAAGGGTAGGCTGCAATAGCAGAAACGGAAATCTTCTTCTTGGGTAAGCGCTGAATTGGGGAGCGATTTCTCACACGAAGGTATCGGCTTCAACGCGGTGAGAACAGGCCGGTTGACAAAGTTTTCCACTTCTGCGAATCACCTACTGTTACTGCTGGTTTTATAGGTTTTGTATTTGATATAAGGGAAGTAATAAAAGTAGCACGCTGCACGGGAGATGACGTCTATGCCGGTGGAAGCGGCCGTTGCGGTGGGAACCATGGAGATCACAGTCAGCAAGTTCGAATTGCTGCGGGAGTTGACGGCTACGCAGGGCGTGGTCGAGCGCAAGACCACGATTCCGATTCTCTCCAACTATTTATTCGAGGCCTCCGAGGGCAAACTGTCGCTTACTGCGACGGATCTAGACCTAAGCCTGCGAACTTCGTGCAATGCAAAAGTTAAAAAGGAAGGCTCGTGCACCATCCCTGCGCGCAAGCTGTATGACTACGTAAAACTGTTGCCTGATGCCGATATCACGATCAAGTTGTTGGACAACCACTGGGTCAGTATTCGCTGCGGACGTTCCAACACGAAGATGGTTGGAATGGCGAAGTCGAACTTCCCCAGCCTTCCGGCATTTCCAACGGCCGGGGTAGTCAAGATTCCAGGCGCAGTGTTGCGCGGTTTGATCGCGCGTACAGGATTCGCCATATCAAACGAAGAGTCCCGCTATACGCTGAACGGCGCTCTGATGCTGCTGAAGCCGGAATCGATCACCATGGTTGCGACCGATGGACATCGGCTGGCTCACTGCGAGCGCAACGGAGAAAAGTTTGAGGGTGTTTCCGGCGAGATGAAGACGCTGGTGCCGAAGAAGGCGATGGACGAACTCAAATCGCTGCTGGATTCCACGGACGCCGAAGTCGTCGAATTCGCGAAAGACGAGTCGACTTTATTTTTCCGCATCGGATCGCGCTTGCTGACCTCGCGCCAGCTCACCGGACAGTTCCCCAACTTCGAAGCCGTCCTGCCCAAGGACAACAACAAGAGCATCGTGCTGAACAACAGCAATCTGAATTCGGCGATCCAGCGCGTGGCGCAGTTCGCCGACGAGCGCTCGCGAGCCGTTCGCCTGAAGCTCGAAAAGGGCGAAGTGAAGCTATCCGCATCCTCGACCGAAGCCGGCGAGTCCGAAGATTCTATCGAAGCGCCGTACGACGGCGAGACACTCACCATCGGCTTCAACGCGGTCTACCTCGTCGACTTCCTCAAAGCCGCCGGCACCGATGAAGTGCGCCTCGAACTGAAAGATTCGCAATCTGCTGGGCAATTGCGGCCTGCCGAAGGCGACGATTATAAGTACCGGTATATTGTGATGCCGATGCGGATCTGAAGAAGGGCGTCGCGAGGGATACTTGTGGCTCACGAAGAGAAGATTCTGCAGGAAGAGTTGCGGGTATTCGAGCAGCATCGGCTAGAGTGGTTGCCGTCGCACTGCGGGGAGTTTGTCGCCATTTGTGGGCGCAAAGATCATCGGCTTCTATCCAGACTTTGAGTCGGCTTTCAAGGCGGGCCTTCCGGTCGCCGGACCACGCAACAGCTTTCTTGTGAAGCAAATCTGGGCTGAGGATCCAATATATGTCGTTTTCTCTTGTCTGGCTCCTCAAGTACGATGGGCGCAGCGGTGAGTTCGAAATTCTGGCCTAGCTCGGACCACAGCACCCTTGACCTCCGCTCTTTCCTGTCATACATTGGCGGCCTATCTTCTTGGAGGTCTCAATGCTGGACGGTTTTAAGAAATTTATCCTACGCGGAAATGTTGTGGATATGGCCGTTGGTGTGGTTATCGGTGCGGCGTTTGCCAGCGTGGTCAACGGACTCACCAAGGCCTTTCTCAATCCTCTGATCAAGCTGGTTGCCGGAGGGGAAAAGTTCACAGGCTTGCAGTTCACGATTCATGGCACGCAATTCCCCATCGACGACTTCATCAATGCCTGCATCTCCTTCCTCCTGATTGCGGCCGCGGTTTACTTTCTTGTGGTGCTGCCAATCAATGCGCTCGTCGCTCGAATGAACCGGGGCGAAAAGCCGCCCGATCCAACTACCAAGAAGTGTCCGGAGTGCCTGAGCGAGATTCCGATCGATGCGCGGCGCTGCGCGCATTGCACGCAGCCGGTGTTGGGACGCGCGGCGTAAAACCGGGAGCCGCACGGTTACGGCAGCTTCTCAATAAAATAGGGCGGCTCTTCGCCGCCCTTGGGTGCCGGCTCGGATGCCGAATTTTCTACATTCCCTCATCAGCGGACGGTCCATACACCGACGGAACGGCAACCCCATTCAGCCGCAGGTAAACTCCCAACTGCGCCCGATGATGGATCATGTGATTCAGCATCATTCTGCGCAGCGCGCCGATGCGCGGACCGCTGTAGAACTTCCTCTCACCGAGTGCCAGCGTCCAGGTCTTCTGCAAGTCGGCGTCACTCGCACCGGCGAGGGCAGCGCGCAAGTCCGCTACGTTCTTGTCGAATATTCCTAGTACGTGCTTCTGCGATTCGGCCACCAGCGGCTTGACGCCCGGAGGCCGGTTGGCCAGGTCGAACATTTCGCTTTGCATCACTCGACCGCCCATGCTCGGCAATTCCGCGATATGCCCTGCCAGCCTGCCGAGGCTTGTCGACTTGTCATGCGGCTTCCAGGTCAGCTTGTCTTCCGGAATGCGCTCCAGCGTCTTCCGCGTGCTCACCATCTCATGATCGAACTCCGCCAGGAAGCCTTCGCTCAACCCCATGCCATCCTCCTTGAATGATTTCAAGAAAATTTGAGGCGGGCTGCTTTCGATCTACAGCAGCGCGCCGCCCGGTTTGGATGTTACGCCAATCCAGTTCGCTTCTAAGTTTTGTTTCTAGGCCACTTCTGGCTGCAGATGGCTGACATTTTCCGCATTCGGAGGCTAACGGGTCAAGCAAGAATTGGCTAGATAGCCCACTATTACTCATCTGATTCCCGCTAAGTTCAAGTGGTCGACCGATAGAAAATTTTCCACTTCCGTTGTTTGTGTCGCAGAGAGGCTGCATTTGAGTCAGCTGGGCGGATTTCTCTCCCACTGGTTAACTAGCCAGATTCTTGCGTTCGCAGGATCCAAGTGTCGTTCCACAAAGTGAACTAGGGTGCCGGCTTTTGTCGGACAAGAGTGTCCGACCCACATTAACCCAAACACAAAAGCGGCCTGCAGGCCGCTTTTGTGAATCGACTTAAAAACCGAAAACTTATCTTCCCGCCGCTGCTGCGATCGTCAATCCGGCGATTTGCAGGCCTTCGATCCGTGCCAGCACATTTTCTATGCTCGCGCCAGTGTCTGTGCACGCATCGACATACGGATGCCGGCTTCCATCGGCATGCATCACCAGCACAAGTGTTTCTGCGCTCGCCTTTTTCACCATGTAGGGCAGATGATGCCGGTCATTGCGGGTGAGGCTCGGACCCAATACCACCAGGTCGAACGGTCCCTTCTTGAGAGCTTCCACTACTGCCTTGCGCCCCACTGCCTTCTCCACCGTGTGCCCAGCGTTCGCGAATGCCGCCGCCTGAGCCGCCTGTTCCTCCGCGTCCCCTTCGCCATAAAGAATCTTAAGCTTCGCCGCTTTCGCCATTTGCTCCCGTCCTTGCTCAGTACAAAGTACTGGCAAGGTCACGGTAGCAACCGCCCCGCTGCCTGAGAACGTCACGGAAGACCAGCGACGACCGGTCCCTTACGCGCTTGTGGCGCGGGCTAAGAACCACATTGTGGAACACACATTGCGCCTCACGGTCTTTCGCTTTACCATCGCGGTATCGTGAATTTGCCCGACAGCGATTCCAGAGTGAATGATTCCAGAGTGAATGAGTCCCGAGTAAATGACCGGCTGGTTTCGGCCGCGGCGGTGGAGGACGATTCTTCGTTCGAACTGAAACTGCGGCCGCAGAGGCTCGGCGAGTTCATTGGGCAAGCCAAGGTGAAAGAAAATCTGGCGGTCGCGATTGAGGCGGCGCGTTCGCGTGGCGAGGCCATGGATCACGTGCTGCTGTATGGACCTCCGGGTTTGGGGAAGACGACGCTGGCGAACATTATCGCGAACGAACTGGGCGTACACTTCCAGCCCACGGCAGCACCCCTGCTGCAGATCAAGGGCGACCTGACTGCGATCGTTACCAACATGCAGGATAAACAGGTCCTGTTCATCGATGAGATCCACCGGCTGCAGCCGGTGCTGGAAGAGCTACTGTATTCGGCGCTGGAAGATTACAAGCTCGACATCATCATTGGACAAGGGCCTTCGGCGCGTACGCATACGCTGGAAGTGAAGCCGTTCACGTTTGTGGGCGCGACGACCCGGGCGGGATTGGTTTCGGCGCCGCTGCGCTCGCGATTTGGAATCGTGTTGCGGCTGGAGTTTTATACTCCGGAGGATTTGCGTGTGATCGTGGAGCGGTCGTCGGAAATTCTGGGAGTTGCGGTCGACGACGCAGGAGCCAACGAGATTGCCAGCCGGTCGCGCGGGACGCCACGAATCGCGAACCGGCTGTTGCGGCGCGTGCGGGACTATGCGCAGGTGCGCGGCGCTGGAAAGATCGACTTGCCGACGGCGCAAGCAGCGCTACAAATGCTGGAAGTGGATAAGTACGGGTTCGACGAAGTGGACCGGCGTTTACTGCTGACGATCATCGAAAAATATCAGGGCGGCCCGGTGGGGGTAAATACGCTGGCGGCCGTTCTGGCGGAAGAGCCAGATGCAATTGAAGAGATTTACGAGCCCTTCCTGATGCAGATTGGTTTTCTGAACCGCACGCCACGCGGACGAGTGGCGACGCAGTTGGCCTATGAGCACTTTGGCATCACACCCAGCCGCAGGCAGAGTTCGCTGTTTTGACGCTCGGGCATCGGATTGGGGCGCAGATGTCCATTATTGGACAGTCGAGTGCTGCTCTCACTTTTGGAAGGCTAGACGGGTCGAAGAATAGACTTTCCGTCGGTCGCAAGCGCCAGCCGCAAGAATTTTCACAGTTGTTTTCTTTTAATTTCTTCTGCGGAAATCTGTTCGCCAAACCTTACCCATGCTGCTTTCCTGTTCTGTGAGGCGCTCTCTTGGTGTATCGTTACTGGTTTCGTCGCGATGCGGAAGCGAGGAAACACGAGGGCGAGTTTGCGTTCACTTCGATTTCTAGTGCTTCCATTCCAATGGCTTCCGAGACTTCTGCCGGCAGGCGTGCTGCTGCTGGCAGCGGCTGTGGAAGTCGGGTGGAGTGCACCACCACAAGCCCCCGCGACCGTTCAAGGTTCCGCTTCCGTGGAGGCCGCGGCTGCTTTGCAGCCAAATCCTAACGGACAAAATTCCCAGTCGGCTCCGCAAAATCCTTCTCCGCCTCCGGGAGTGCCTGCCACGCAGCCGGGACAGCCGCCGCCCCCGCAGTCGCCACAAATTCCGGCACCCTCTGCGCAGTTGCCGGAGCCGGCGATTGTGAATCCGGAGCCGCCGGCGCCGAAGCCGGCAGTCGCGCCGCCGACGTTGACGATTCCGCGATTGGAGCACGCGCCGGTGCTCGAAGACTTTTTAGGGATGAAGCCGGAGGGCGAGACGGCGACGCGGATGGCGAAGGTGACCGGCTTTATGCAACGCAACCCTCACGATGGCGAACCTGTCTCCGAGCAAACCGAGGCCTATCTGGGCTACGACCAGAAAAATCTGTACGTCGTGTTCGTATGCTTCGACAATCCGAAAGAGGTGCGGGCGCGCATGTCGGCCCGCGAAGATGTCTACGACGACGACCAGGTTGCCGTCTTATTCGATACCTTTCATGACCGGCGGCGAGCCTACGAATTCCAAACAACGCCGTTGGGCGTGCAGTGGGACGCGATCTTTACCGATGCCTCGACCGCCGGGCTGGCCAATGGAAATTGGGATACGTCGTGGGATACGGTGTGGGATTCGCGCGGCAAAGTGACCAGCCGCGGCTTCGTTGCGTGGATGTCGATTCCGTTTAAAAGCCTGCGCTTTCCAGCCACGCAGCAACAGGAGTGGGGAATCCTGCTGTACCGTGGCATCACCCGCAAGAACGAAGACGGTTACTGGCCGCAGGTTTCTCTCAAGGAACAAGGGCGGCTGTCGCGCGAGGCCACTCTGGATGGGCTGGAGGGAATTTCGCCGGGCCGCGACATCGAGTTGATTCCCTACGGAATTATGCGCGGCTTTCGGTCTCTGGACGAGCGCGATCCCTACAACCCGTTCTTTCAGAATGCGACGGCCCAAGGGCAGATCGGATTGGATGCGAAGTTCGTGATCAAGGACCACTTCGTTCTGGACCTGACGGCCAATCCCGACTTCAGCCAGGTGGAGTCGGACCAACCGCAGATCGTCGTCAACCAGCGCTTCGAAGTGTACTTTCCCGAAAAGCGCCCGTTCTTTCTGGAGAACGCAGACTTTTTCCGCACTCCCATCAATTTATTCTATACGCGCAACATCCAGGACCCTTCGGCGGGAATTCGCCTAACGGGCAAGGATGGACCGTATTCCGTCGGCCTGATGGCGTCTGATGACCGCGCTCCGGGACTGGCCGTTCCCAGTTTCTGCCCGCCTACGTCCCCGATCTGCTCGGATAGTCTCTATGGCGACCGGTCCTATTTCACGATTGCGCGCGTAAGCCGCGATATTTTCAGACAGTCAAGCGTGGGCGCAATTTATACCGATTGGCAGTGTCCGGCGACAGGCGAGTACAATCGCGTAGGCGGCGTTGACACCAACTTGAAGTTCAGCCCCAACTGGACTTTGCAGGGTCAGGCTGTAACCAGTTCCAGCAACCTCGCGGGACTCAATGCATCTCTTTCGCCGACCGGCAATCTGCAAACGACTTGCGAAGACAATCTGTTTCAGTTCAGCTCGGGCAATTTTGGCAATGGCAATCACTATGGCGGACCTGCCGACGAACTCGATGTCCGCCGGAACGGGTTGCATTTCAACTACAACGGCAGTTACCTGGACGTGAGTCCAGGCTTCGTGTCCATGCCCGGATTCGTGAACCGGGCGGATATTCGCCAAGTCAACAATCTGATCTATTACCGTTTCCGGCCCAAGAAGGGATGGATTCTGGCCTGGGGACCATCATTCCGTCAACACTACACATTCGATCACGAAGGCCATCGCCTGGATACGTATTACGACGCCTACCTGAGGGTATCTGGAGGCGGAAAGACAGAGTTCTGGTTTTCGCCTTACATCGAGCAGCGTGAGCGGCTCCGGCCCCAGGATTTTGTATTCCTGGGTCTACCCGTGAACCAAAGCTTCGATTACCACGAACACCAGAGTTCCGCGGAGTTCTCGACCGGGTACTTTCGGAAGTTAACATTGGATGCGAAGTATACCTGGGGAGACGGAGGGAACTTTGTGCCGTCTGCAACCGCAAAGCCGCAGGCTCTTCTGTCACGCTTGGACACGGCCAGCGCGTACCTGAACTTTCGCCCGGTCAAGGCACTGAAAATTCAGAACACTTACCTATTTAGCCGCTTGCGAGCCACTAGCAGCGAGTATCAGTCTGCTCTCGCCCAGGCGCCCGGGCCCATTGGAAAAGGGATTTTCAACAACCACATTGCGCGCAGCGAGTGGAACTGGCAGTTCACCCCACAATTCGCACTGCGCGCAATTTTCCAGTACAACTCGACTCTGGCCAACACCCCGGGCAATACGTATTATCCCTACACCTACCAGCCGACGCAGAAGGAGTTTAACGCCGACCTGCTATTCACCTATCTAGTGCATCCAGGAACGGCGATTTATGTGGGCTATAACAGCGACCTGCAGAACCTGGACGTAGTCCCTTACGCCGGCGTCTTCAACACCGCGAAAGGCTATATCAACGACAGCCGTCAGTTTTTTATGAAGGTGTCGTACCAGTTCCGCTTCTGAGGGTCGCTAGCTTTCACCAGCCCGTTAGGACCCGCTGTAATCGTGCGAACGCAGCTGCGCTGTCTCGAGCTCGGCCCCCAATCGCCTATGGGCACAACTGGCCGCCCCAGCACCAGGGAAAAACTGGATCACAGTGGGGCCCCGGGCCCTCCGCCCATGCAATCGTTCCCGATAGAGCGACCACCATCAACGCGAGCAATAAAATTCGCTTCATAGTTTTTCTCCTGGCCGCCCTGTATTTTTTCTAGGGGTTCTACCCCTGTCCCGTCGGTTATTCAATCGCCTGTTTTGCCCCGTAGGGTGGCTCGATCACTCCTGGGTCGGCTCGGCATTGCTGAATCCTGGGGCATTCCGGTAGAATCTAAGGGTTTGGATCGAGGTTTGAACCCATATGAAAGCAGCCATTCATCCCGCTTATAACGAAGTTCGCGTGCATTGCGCGTGCGGTAACGCATTTGTTACACGGTCAACCCATAAGGGTGACATCAGCGTGGAAATTTGCGCTGCCTGCCATCCCTTTTTTACCGGCAAGCAGAAGCTGATGGACACCGCCGGCCGCGTGGAGCGCTTCCGCCGTAAGTATGCGAAAAATGAGCCCGCCAAGGTCGTGCCAGCAAAGAGCTAACATTTTTGCCACGGATTTGCGCGGAGTTACACGGATTCGCCTTTGAAATTAGGCCCTCGCTTTGCGAGGGCTTTTGTTTTGCCGGGCCAAGTAGAATAGGACAGTGAAGAAGTTCTGGGACAACTCGAACGGCTCGAATGGAGCTGGCTCGTGTGGGGCGAATTCTCCCCTCGACAAGCTCACGACAGGCCTTGTCCAGGCGGCGGCTGCGAAGCCGGTCCCCTCGAGCCTTTCGATTGGCAATATTCGCATTGCCCCTGCTACGGTTCTCGCTCCCATGGCCGGGGTCACAGACACGGTCTTCCGCCGATTTATCCGCAACCTTGGCGGATGCGGCCTGATCATGACCGAGTTCACCTCGGCCGACGGCGTGCTGCGCAAGAAGGATCAGAAGGCCAAGCGATATCTCCATTTCTATGAGGACGAGCATCCGATCTCGGCGCAGCTTTTTGGCAGCGATCCGCAGGTGATGGCGGAGGCGGCGCGCATGGTCGAGGGTCTCGGCTTCGACATGGTCGATTTGAATCTCGGCTGCCCGGCGAAAAAAGTTGTGAAGTGCAACGGGGGTTCGGGGCTGCTGCGCGATCTGCCGGCGATTGGGCGGATCTTTGAGGCAGTAAAGACGGCGGTGACAGTTCCCTTCACGGTGAAGTTTCGCGCCGGATGGAGTGACGACGAGATCGTCTGCGTGGAACTGGCGCGCATGGCAGAGTCGTGCGGATTGGCTGCAGTGGCTTTACATGCGCGGACTCGGGAGCAGGGCTACAGCGGGCAGGCGCGCTGGGAGTGGATTGCGGCGGTGAAGGATGCAGTGAAGATTCCTGTGATCGGCAACGGCGACATCCGTTCGCCGGAGGATGCTTGTGCCATGGTCACGCAGACGGGATGCGATGCAGTGATGATCGGGCGGACTGCGCCGTCGAATCCGTGGATCTTTCGGCAGATTCAGCAGTATTGTGCGGCCCGTGGAGCGGCGGACGCCTTCGTCCGCCCGGCTGACGACGCTCCGGATTTTGGGCGTGTTGATAGCGATTCCCCGGACGAATGCGTCCGGGGCTCCATGAAATCAACTAAGCTTTTCGACGAACCCAGCGAGGCTGATCGTTACCAGATGATCCGGACATACTTCCAGATGCTGATTGAGGAAGAACTGCCGGATGCCGTCGGAAAGATGAAGCAGTTCGCGTCTTGGTTCACCCACGGTGTGCCCGGTGGAGCGGGGCTGCGCAAGGCGATCTACGAGTCGAAGAGTGCGGTCGAGATTCTGGGCAGGGTGGAGGAATTCTTCGAGGCGAGATTGAGGGTGCAGTACCTAGTACCCAGTACCTAGCAGCTGATGCTGATTCTACTGGGTGCTGAGTACTGGGTACTGACTCACTTCATCTGATCGAGAATCGATCCTACAATTCCTCCCACCACACCGCCCTGCACGGTTTGCTTGCTCGTCTCATGGGGCATGTATTCGTAGAGGGCGTGGGCGAGCTTCGAGATTGGAAGCGTCTGCAGCCAGATTCTGCCGGGGCCGGTTAGTGCGGCGAGAAAGATTCCGTCGCCGCCGAAGATCAGATTCTTGATTCCCGGCACGGTCGTAATCTGAAATGACACGCTCGATTGGAACGCCCCCACATGTCCCGGATGCACGCGCAAAGTCTCGCCGGGTTGCAGATCGCGCATCACCAGCTCGCCGGAGAGTTCCAGCCAGAACGTGCCCTGGCCGCTCACGCGCTGCAGCAAGAATCCGCTGCCGCCAAAAATTCCGGCGCCTAACGATTGCTGAAAGCCCAGCCCGATCTGAACCTGCGGCGTGCCGCATAAAAATCCGTGACGGTGAATCAGGTATTCATGTCCCGCCGAAATCTCGACTGGCACGATATGCCCCGGCAACTTGGTGGCGAAGGCCAGCTCGCCAGCCGCGCCGATGGCGCGATATTCGGTCATGAAGATCGATCCGCCGCCGGCTACGCGCTTGAGCACGCCAAAGAGGCCTCCACCGCCGCCGAACTGCGTGTGCGTGGTCATCTGAATTGAGCTGCCCATCCAGGAAAGCTCTCCCGCCTCGGAGATGATGGACTCGTTCGGCTCGAGCACGAACTCGAGCACAGGCATGGTGGTGCCGGTGATGCGCGCTTGCATGTGGTGGGACCTCAGAGGAAGTATACAAGCCCTAGCATGAGCGGCTTCTGTCGTGAACTCCCCGTGCCACCATCTTCCCCAACTCATCCCTTTCCACGTAAGCCCACGGCACGTCCGCGCCATGAGTAAAGACGGTCAGCCATCTTTCTGGGATCGCTTTCGAGTAATACTGTTTTTTATTCTCAATCGTCTGCAGGGGATAGAGATCGAAGCCCATGCCCCAGGCGATGTCGATGTGCGCGCTGGTCGGGATCAGATCGGAGATGTAGCAGGCTGTGCGGCCTTTGCTTTCGACGATCACGGCTTGCATGTGGGCGGTGTGGCCGGAGAAAGTTTTCACCGAGATGCCAGGGACGATTTCCTCGCCGCCTTTGAGCAGCGTCATCTGGCCGCTTTCGACGAGCGGGGTGTAGTTCTCGGAAATGTAGCTGATGGAATCGCGTTCGCTGGGACTTTGCGCGTAGTGCCACTCGCCTTCAGGTGCGTAATATTTTGCGCGCGGAAAAGTCGGAACGATCTTTCCGTCCTTATCGCGCACCGTGTTCCATCCGCAGTGGTCGAAGTGCAAGTGCGTGTTGATGACGATGTCGATATCGTCGGGTGCGATTCCCTCGGCGGCAAGACTTGTAAGCAGTTCCGCGGGCTGGCCGTAGAACTTGATCATGCGCTCCGAAAGCTTGTTGCCCATGCCGGTTTCGACCAGCACCGTCTTGCTTCCCGCGCGGATGAGCAGCGAGTTCAGACCGGCCTGGACGTAGTTCTTTTCGTCGGCATTAACCTTGCGCGACCACATCACTTTTGGAATCACGCCAAAGAATGCGCCGCCGTCGAGCGGGTAGGTGCCGTCGGAGAAGATGCTGAGTTCGAAGTCGCCGAGAGTGAGCGTGGGCATGGAGTTAGTGTGCCACAGAGGGTCGAGGCATTTCTCCGGCGATGAAACACTTTGTCATTCCGAGCGAAGCGAGGAATCTTGGTGTTTGCTTGCGGCGCGTGCGTTGCCGATGCCAGCAGAAACCAAGGTCCCTCGCTCGCTCGGGATGACATTCTTTCTTTATTCCAATCAGCCGCTCTTTACTTCAATCAGCGCTTGGTCTTCACTGGCTCTTTTTCGCCTACACGCTTGCTGACTTCGAAGTTCATCTTGCCGGATTTCTTGTCGGCATCGACGATCACGTGGTCGCCGTGCAGGATTTCGCCATCCAGAATCTTCAGGGCGAGCGGGTCCTGAATGAGCTTTTGGATGGCACGCTTCAGCGGACGCGCTCCGAAGTTGGGGTCGTAGCCTTGAGTAAAGAGCGCGTCCTTGGCGGCGTCGGTGAGCTCGATCGAAATCTTGCGATCGGCGAGCAAGCGGCGCACATCTTCGAGGCGCAACTCGATGATCTTGACCAGCTGTTCTTTGCCGAGCGGGCCGAAGACGATGATGTCATCGACGCGGTTCAGAAACTCGGGGCGGAAGTGGCCGTGCAGCGCGTTCATCACTTGTTCGCTGGCTTTTTCTAAATCCTCCGGCGTACGCAGGCTTTCGGCTTGCAGGTAGCTGGAGCCGAGATTCGAGGTCATGATCAGAATCGTGTTTTTGAAATCCACGACGCGGCCTTTGCCGTCGGTGAGGCGGCCATCGTCCATGATCTGCAGCAGAATGTTGAAGACATCGGGATGCGCTTTTTCGATCTCGTCGAAGAGCACGACCGCGTAAGGACGGCGGCGAACCTGCTCGGTGAGCTGGCCTCCTTCTTCGTAGCCGACGTAGCCTGGAGGCGCGCCGATCAGGCGCGAGACCGAATGCTTTTCCATGTATTCGGACATGTCGATGCGGAGAAGGGCACGCTCGTCGTCGAATAGAAATTCGGCAAGGGCGCGTGCGAGTTCCGTTTTGCCGACGCCGGTTGGTCCGAGGAAAATGAACGAGCCGATGGGGCGCTTTGGATCGCTGAGTCCGGCGCGCGAGCGGCGGATGGCGTTGGCCACGCGCTCAAGGGCCTGATCCTGGCCGACGACACGATCGCGCAGCCGGTTCTCCATGGTGACCAGCTTTTTCACTTCGCCTTCGAGCATCTTCGAGACGGGGATGCCGGTCCATTTGGAGACGATGCGGGCGATATCTTCTTCGTCCACTTCTTCTTTGAGCATGCGCGGTGCGCCGGTTCCCTTGCCGTCGGCGCCTTTCCCGTCAATCTTGGCGGTAAGCTGGCTCAATTCCTGCTCCGCCTGGCGCAATAGCGCGTAGCGGATTTCAGCGACGCGCTGCAGATTGCCTTTGCGCTCCTCCGCTTGCTCTTCGATCTTGAGCTTCTCGATTTTTTCTTTCAGCTCGCGCGAGCGGGCGATCAGATCTTTTTCTTTCTTCCAATTTGCTTTAAGGGCGTTGGATTTCTCGCGGATTCCGGCAAGTTCTTTCTCGATGACGGCCAAACGCTCTTTCGAGTTGGGGTCGTCCTCTTTCTTCAGCGCCTGCTTCTCGATTTCGAGTTGCGTGGCGCGGCGCTCGAGCTGATCGATATCCGTAGGAAGCGAATCGATCTGGATACGGATCGATGCGGCTGCTTCGTCGACCAGGTCGATTGCCTTATCGGGCAGAAAGCGGTCGGAGATGTAGCGATGCGAGAGCGTCGCGGCGGCGACGATGGCGGAGTCTTTGATGCGAACGCCGTGATGAACCTCGTAGCGCTCTTTAAGGCCGCGAAGGATCGCGATGGTGTCTTCGACATTGGGCTCGCCGACGAAAACAATCTGGAAGCGGCGTTCGAGGGCGGCATCTTTCTCGATGTATTTGCGGTACTCGTTGAGCGTGGTAGCGCCGATGGCACGCAGCTCTCCGCGAGCCAGCGCGGGTTTGAGCATGTTGGAAGCGTCGATGGCTCCTTCGGCAGCGCCAGCGCCGACGAGAGTATGAAGCTCATCAATGAAGAGAATCACCTGCCCTGAGGAGTCTTCGATTTCTTTGAGAACGGCCTTGAGGCGGTCTTCGAACTCACCGCGATATTTTGCTCCGGCGAGCATCGCGCCGAGATCGAGCGCGACAACGCGTTTATTTTTGAGAACTTCGGGCACGTCGCCTGAAATGATGCGCTGTGCCAGGCCTTCGACGATGGCAGTCTTGCCGACGCCGGGCTCGCCGATCAGTACAGGATTATTTTTGGTGCGGCGAGAGAGCACCTGAACCACGCGGCGGATTTCTTCGTCGCGCCCGATTACGGGGTCGAGCTTGCCGCGGCGAGCCTGCTCCGTGAGGTCGCGAGCGTAACGCTCGAGCGCCTGATACTTGGCTTCGGGATTCTGGTCGGTTACTTTTTGCGAGCCGCGAACCGAGGTCAGAGCTTTCAGGATGGCATCGTGGGTAGCGCCGTGGCGGGCGAGAATCTGCTGCGCGGCATCCTGCTTGAGGTGAGTGATGGCGAGCAGCAAATGTTCGGTGGAGACGTATTCGTCTTTGAAATTTGCAGCCTCTTTGAAAGCCTGCTCCAACAGTTTGTTGGCCGCGTTCGAGAGCGTAGCTTGCGCAGCTTCTCCGGAAACCTTGGGAAGCTTTTCGATGTCGCGATAGACGTCGCTCAAGACGGCTTGCGGGCCGATGCCGATCTTGTCGAGCACGGGCGAAACGATTCCCTCTTTATCTTCGAGCAGGGCGGCGAGCAAGTGGAGCGGCTGCAGCTCGGGGTTGCCGTGCTCGGAGGCAAGGCTGGTCGCGTGCTGCACTGCTTCCTGCGCTTTAACGGTAAATTTGTCCCAACGGATGGGCATGGGAAACTCCTAGGCATTTGGTAATTGGGTAATTTTGTAATTTGGCAATTTGATTCCGAATCATCGTTGCACGATTGCCAAATTGCAAAATTAAAAAATAACGGGAAGCAGCAATTTTGCCGCTTCCCGTCAAGAGCAAGTCGAGCTTCGCTCGACTGGACAGCCGAGGGCGGCTGTCCCTACATGAGCATTTTGTTACGCGGCTTTGCTGGGGCCTTTGGCGTCCAGGGTTTTCTCCGAGCCGGTGCCTACGTTGACTTTGATCTGCTTGGGCTTGGCTTCGGCTTTCTTGGGCAGAGCGATCTTCAAGACGCCCTTGTCGTAGTTGGCTGAGACTTTCTCGGAGTCCACGGTGGTGGGCAGATTGAAGGTGCGGGTGAAGCTGCCGTACTGGCGTTCCACGCGGCGATAGTTCTCTTCTTTCTCTTCCTTCTCGATCTTGCGCTCGCCGTGCACGGTGAGGGTGTTGTTCTCGATGCGAACATCGATGTCTTTCTCGTCGATTCCGGGCACTTCAATCTTCAGGGTGACGCTATGCTCGTCTTCGTAGACATCGACAGCGGGTGCAAAGCTCGAAGTGGTCAGAGTTTCATCCCGGCCCTCGGGGCTATAGGACTCACGGAAAACGCGGTTGATGCGGTCCTGGAGGGTGGCAAACTCACGGAAAGGCTCGAAACGGGTTAATACGGTCATGGTAATTGATCTCCTTCTTGTGCTGGTTCTTAGGAATTTCGGCAACGCCGTTCATAAACTTAGATGTGTATTCAGCACAAAAGAAGCATAAAATATGAGTGTGTTTATGTCAAATATGTAATCATTATTCATTTTCATTATTTTACGTTGGCAATGAGGCATTTTAGATAGGCAGTTTCGGGCAGATTTAGAAGAATCGGATGATCTTTGGCTTGTCCCCGGACCTCGGCGAGACGCAGGGTGCGGTGGGCATCTAGGGCGGCGGCGACCAGCATTTCCAGGAAATCGGCCTGGCCGACATGGTAAGAGCAGGAGCAGGTGACCAGAATCCCTCCGGGACGAAGCATTTTCAGGGCACGAAGGTTGAGCTCCTTATAGCCGCGGACGGCGGCATCGAGGTCACGTTTGCTCTTCGCAAAGGCAGGCGGGTCGAGGACGACGGTGTCGTAGGCTCGGCCGGAGGCGGCGTAGTCCTTAAGTAGGTCGAAGGCGTTGGCTTCCATCCATTCGATCTCCTGGTGATTGTTTTGAAATTGGTTTTGATTGAGCGCAGCGTTCTGCTCGGCGACCTGGAGTGCGGGCAGGGAGCTATCGACGCCGGTGACATGCGAGCACCGCCGCGCCAGGTGAAGGGCAAAACCGCCCTGGTAGCAGAAGACGTCGAGAGCCTCGCCATGGGCGTACTGGGCGGCGGCCGCGTAATTTTCACGCTGGTCGAGGAAGGCTCCAGTCTTTTGGCCTTCGAGGGCCTCGAAGTGGAACTGAATACCGTTTATCGTAAAGATGGTTGAGGTTTTCTCACCCTGGATTAATCCGGATGCTCGCGGAGGGAGTTCTTCCAGTTGGCGGACTCGGGAATCGACGCGCTCAACGATTGAAGCTGGGTGAAGCTTCGCGGTCAGCTCTGAAGTGAGAACGCCGCGCGTCGCTTCGGCGTCCATGGCCTGAGTGAGGATTTGAATCGAAAGAATGTTGCCATAGCGATCGACAATCAGGCCTGGAAGAAAGTCGGCTTCGCTGAAAATCACGCGATAAGCGTTGGTGTCATGAACGAGGGGCTCGCGATAGGCAATCGAATCGGCGATTCGCTGGCGGAGCAATGCTGTGAAGTCGGCGACCGGCTCACGCGAAATAAGCCGGATGGCAATTTGCGAGGCGCTCGAATATAGAGCCGTGCCGAGGAATTGTCCGCGATGATCGGCGACCGCGACCAGCGAGCCGGGCGGGATTCCATTAGCCGAGGCAATGTCGGAGCGATAGACCCAGACGTGGCCGTCTTTCAAGCGCGATGCGCCACGGGGTGAGACCGTAACAGTGGGTTCGGAGGGTGCTAACTTTCGAGACATGCATCTGATTATCGCAGCGTGCCCCCGGGAATCACAGATTGCCAGGCAGTGACGGCAGGTCGAGCTTCGCTCGAGGACAGCCGAGGGCGGCTGTCCCTACATAAAGACTGTTAGCTGGCGGCTTGCTCGGAAGGAACGGCTACGGGAGCGCCAGACTTGGCAGAGGTGCGGGACCTCATCTCATACTGCGCCGCTTCCAGATCGACGTGAAGAGAATCGAGGGCGGTCATGGGCATTTCGGTGCCCCAGGTTTCCATTTCGGCTTCGGTCCAGTTTCCGTTGAGGCGGACCGCGCCGGTGATGTCTTCGGGAAAAGCGTGGCGGAAATCCCCTTCGCGAATGAGAATATCGCCGATCAGCCGGCCGGTTGCCATGTCAAAGATGCGGCGGCTGGCTTGGCCAGCAGCGTTATTCAGGCAGATGAAAACTTCACCGGCATCGCCGTAGTCCTGGCGATAGTACCAGGCCTGGGGAGCGTCGATTTTGGGATGATGGCGGCGCGAACGCTTGTGCTCCGGCTCAAGCGCCTGCATTTCATTGGCGGGATTAAAGTAGAGCACGCGCTGGCAGGAATCACAGACCACGGTTTGCTGACCGGTGCGAACTTCGTTGTAAGTCTGAGGGCGCAGCATGACCTGGCATGCCATGCACTTGTGATCGCGCACCTCAGAGATGCCGCTGCCGCGAAATTTTGAAACCCGCTCGTAGTGGCGAAGCAAATCTTCGCCGACGCTTGCCCGCATCTGGTCGCGCTTGGCACGCCACTCGATGAGTTGCTGTTCGTCCTCTGCAGTGCGCTTGCGGGCCTCTTCTTTTTCTTTCTCGATCTCGGCGGCCTCAGCCTTCAGTTCGGCCTGAGCGGTCTTCACCTGCTTGTCGCGAGCGTCGGCATTCACCATTAATTCAAGTATTTTGTCTTCGGTGGCAGCGATTTCTTTTTCCGCAAACTGAATTTCGTGAAGCAACGCTTTGTATTGCTCGTTGGTTTTTACATCGAGCGACTGGTCACGGTATTTGGAAATCTTGCCGCGAAGGTCGCTGATAGCGGTATCGTGCTTGCGGCGGGCGGCCTCGTCGGCCTTTACTGCAGCCTGCGCCTTCTCGAGTTCGAGTTTAGTGCCGGCTAGCTTCCGTTCGATGGCAGCGACACGTTTGGGTAGTTCGGCGACTTCGTCCTGCAGGCGGCGAATTTCCTTATCCGCTTCTTGCAGGCGCAATAGGTTTTCTATTTCTAGAAGCATCCCGAAGGGCTCAGCCTTGATTCTAACACGCGGAAACCGGGGTTCCGGGAGGAACTCGCGCATCTAAATCTAGTCGGCTCCTGTTCATTGCGGCAGTTTAATGAACGGGTGGAGTGCGGGAAGAAGGCAATCGAAAGGCTATGCCCGGAGTTCCTATTATTTGTGTAAACTCGTTCGTTCACGCCGTGGCTGTCCGACCGCTCCGTTCCCGGGGTTTAATGGTGAAAAATCAGAACTACCGTTTTGTTGTTGCAGCGGCTGTTTTTTCGTTTCTGAATCCGCTAACACTTTTGGGGCAAAGCCCTGCGCCGGTGAAACCGCTAACGATCGAGGCGATCTACGCCTCCGGCGGGCTGACCGGGCGCGGTCCGGAAACGATTGAGTGGAGTCCTGACAGTAGCAAGCTTTCGTTCATCCTGCGCGACGATGACGGAGAAAACGGAGAACTGTGGAGCGTGGATGCCGCCACCGGCGAGAGGCAACTCTTGCTAGGCGCTGCCAAGCTAGGTCCGCTTGCACCCGATTACAGTGGGATCAAGGACGAGCGAGAAAAGGAGCGACTCACGCGCTACCACGTATCCCCGTACATTTGGGCGCCGGATTCAAAGCATCTTCTTTTTGCTCCGAATGGTCAGCTCTGGCTTTTTGATTTGGCGACCGGCACAGGTTTGCAGTTCGCCGCCGCGTCCGACCCCATCGGCGACCCGAAATTCTCTCCTGACGGCGGTCACGTTTCTTACGTGCGCAAACATAACCTTTACGTTCAGAAAGCGAATGGTGCGGGCGAAAAACAGCTCACCAAAGACACCGGAGAGAATTTGTTTAACGGCGACATCGATTGGGTCTATGCGGAAGAACTCGCGGTTCGCAGCAATTATTTTTGGTCGCCCGATAGCAAAGAAATTGTTTTTCTGCACATGGACGAAAGCAAGGTTCCGACCTATCCCATCACCAACTGGATGCCCACGCATCCGACGGTCGATAACGAAAAATATCCCAAGGTTGGCGATGCCAATCCTTTGGTGAAACTCGGAGTCGTCGATCCTGACAACGGGAAGGTGCGCTGGATTTCTCTGACCAAAGACGAGGAGGCCTACATCCCGCGCTTTGGTTGGGTTCGCGAGGGGTTGGTTTGGGCGGAGGTTCTCAATCGCAGCCAGAACCAGATGGATCTTTATTTTGTCGATGCGAAATCTGGAAAGTCTGCGAAGGTGCTTACCGAGGCCAGCCCGGGCGCGTGGATCAATGTGAACGACGACTTCCGGGTATTGAAATCTGGCAATCGTTTTCTGTGGTCGAGCTGGCACGATGGGCACACTCACTTGTATCTATACAGCTTTGACAAGGAAAATCCGCTTGCCGCTGCCCGGTTGGAGCGCCAACTCACGCAGGGAGATTTCGAGGTGCTGGGAGTGGAAGGCGTGGACGAAGCCGCGGGCACAGTGTTTTTCTCGTCCAATAAAGACGATCCAAGGCAGCGGCAAATTTTCTCGATCAAGCTGGATGGAACCGATTTGCAACGGCTGACTCGTGACGAAGGAATTTATTCGGGCGAATTTTCGGACGACGGCAAACACTATGAGCAGACGTTCGTTGGCCCGCTAGCCCCTCAGCAGGTTTCACTATGCGCTGTGGGTGGAGCATGCATTTCGCTATGGAAAGCGCGCGATGAAGTTGTGGAATATGGAGTGCGAGCGCCGAAGTTTATGGAGTTTAAGGCGGACGATGGGACGACGCTTTATGGCAGGCTATTGCTTCCGCCGAATCCGCAAGGCGGCAAGATTCCGTTGATCGTCTTCCTCTACGGGGGGCCGGCGGCGCAGACGGTTCTGAAAGACACGCCCAATCCCTTCGATGAGATTCTGGCGCGCGATGGATTCGCCATCTTTTCCGTAGACAATCGCGGCACCCCGGGGCGCGATCGCAAATTTCAGACGGCGATTCGACATGAATTTGGCGCGGTCGAGCTGAAGGATCAGCTTGCGGCGCTGGATCAGCTTCTCGCGCAGTATCCACAACTGGATAAAAATCGGCTGGGAATTTGGGGATGGTCGAATGGCGGTTCGATGACACTTTATGCGATGACGCATTCGGAGCGCTTCCGCGCGGGAGTTGCAGTGGCGCCGGTCACCGACCAGATCAATTACGACTCGATTTACACCGAGCGTTATATGGGCTTGCTGAAGGAAGATCCGGCGGGTTATGCTGCGTCCGATGTGACGAGAGGAGCCGCAGACCTGCATGGCGCGCTTCTGCTGGTACACGGCACAGGCGACGACAACGTGCATTTCCAGAACAGCGTGCAGATGATTGATGCGCTGGTCAAAGCGGGCAAGCAATTCGGGCTGATGATTTATCCCAACAAAACCCACGGCATCGCTGGAAGCGAAGCGCGCGATCACCTGTTCCACATGATCGAAGAACACTTTGAGCGAGAGCTGAAATAAGCGGGAGGAGCTTGGGGAGACGAATTAAACGGGACGAGTCAAATTTGACTTCGAGCTCAGGTTGATAATTCTCAATCACGACTTCCGTTTGTCGGGCTTGCGGGACGAACTCACTCGCGTGTTTTCTCTCGAAGCGCTTTCTCTGGAGGAGGAAGATTCTTTGGATGAGCTTTCTTTGGCGGAACTTTCCTTGGAGGCGCTCTCTTTCGAGGAACTGTCCTTCGAGCTTTCCTTGCCCGAGCTATCGGACTTGGACTTGTCGTCTTTTTTCGACGCCGAATTGCCGTCATCAGAAGACGACGGGGCGTGAGACTTGTTGGCGTAGTCGGTGACGTACCAGCCTGATCCCTTAAACTGCACGGCAGGCGCGGAGATCATCTGCTCCACCCGGCCGCCGCACTCCGGGCACTTCTTGACCATCTTGTCGGAAAACTTCTGAATTTTCTCGAAGCGATGACCGCATTTTTCGCACTGATATTCGTAAAGGGGCATGAGTGTTGAGACGGTTGCTGCGAATCTTCCTAAATTTGATTCTAGGGGCGGGGGTTTGGTGGCGTCAATGCGGAGTGGGATTGGTGGAATCAGTCTTCGGTAATAGCTCTTCTTAGTTGGGTAATCAGATTTTTTACTGGTGAACGAACATTAGCTCTTGTTGAGGGTGAAAGTTCTTTCACATTGACG